>Ga0209137_1003558_pt1 | contig 12982 bp, 11 predicted proteins | sample SaaInl5LU_22_DNA_FD_184642 | JGI IMG/M metagenome (GOLD analysis project Ga0209137, IMG submission 184642) | Marine microbial communities from expanding oxygen minimum zones in the Saanich Inlet - ESP_105LU_22_DNA (SPAdes) (version 2) | ecosystem: Environmental > Aquatic > Marine > Intertidal... | reverse complement strand
ACTGGACTGAGTGCCTAAGTTATTTGTTTCTGCTCGACTGGCCAGTTTTCGAGTGATTCGACCGCATTCATCGAGCCTCTCTTCCATGGCGTTAAGTATCTTTTTGACGTCGGTCTTTTCATTGCAAAGATGTTTGAGTTCGTCAGCGTAAAGGCTAAGTGTGTTTAAGGGGGTGCCGAGTTCATGTGCGGTGGTGGCCGCCATAGTCGCGATGGCGTGAATTTGCTCATCCCGCAGGCTGGCTTCTCTCAGCTCTGCCGCTCTTTGCTCCCGCTTACGCATTGCATAAGCCATGCGACTGACTACAACGACGACAAGCGCCGCGCTAAATGCAAAGTTAAACCACATGCCCAAGATGTGTGGATTGCTCATTACGCCATGCATCGTTGTATTGCTCATGGCCGGCGACAGGGGGCTGAAGGGTAGGTGGTAATGCAGCAGTAGGGTGTATGCCAATAAAGCTGCAAGCGCCATGATTGCTGTGAATTTTTGATGTAGCACAGCGGCGCTAATAATGACCGGTACCAGCAAATAAGAGATGAAGGGGTTGTTGGCTCCTCCTGTCAAATACATTAAAAAGCTCCACCCCAAAATATCGACGGCGATTTGTTGCGACAGCTGCAAATCGGTTATTGCCTGCTTTTCACGAAAGTACCAGGCACTGATCGCGGTGATGGTGGCGAGTACAACGAGCGCTGTTGTGCTTTCGGTAATGACATTGGAATCGGAAGTGGTCGCGGCGAGATACAACAGTCCCACAGCAAAAGCCGCTAGTGCTAGTGCTCTGACAATAAAAAGCTGATTTAAATGATCTTTGGAAAGGTGTGGCATACTTATCTCCGTGACACCGAAGTATACCGTTATGGGCCGCTGGATCGAAGCTAGAATGCAGAAACGTCGGAGAAATAGGGTATTTCCAACTGAAGCTTTTCACTGCTCGCTAAAAATATTGATAGCGATTCGCAATCACGTTGATTGTAGCTCAAGCATTGATGTGTCAAAGTCCCAAACCGCGGCTTTGCCGTTGTGTAAGTGGCCGACATCGGCGAAAATTGCGCCCCTCAAATGCACAGTCACAAGACGATACCCTAACTATGTCTGATAATTACCTGCCGGCCTCGGCCTCTAATCGACGAACTTTCGCGATTATCTCGCACCCCGACGCGGGTAAGACGACAATTACTGAAAAGTTGCTGCTGTTGGGTAGCGCCATCCAGGTGGCGGGCTCGGTCAAAGGTAAGCGTGGTCCTCATGCCACATCCGACTGGATGACGATGGAGCAAGAGCGGGGTATTTCGGTGACCTCGTCGGTGATGCAGTTTCCTTATCACGAGCGAATGGTCAACTTACTGGATACTCCCGGGCACGAAGATTTTTCGGAAGATACCTACCGTACGCTCACGGCGGTTGACTCGGCCCTGATGGTGATTGATGGCGCCAAGGGCGTAGAGGATCGCACCATTAAATTAATGAATGTGTGCCGCTTGCGCGATACGCCGATTTTTAGCTTTGTGAATAAGCTCGATCGCGATATTCGAGACCCTATCGAATTGCTCGACGAAATTGAGGAGGTGCTTGATATTCAGGGTGCACCCATCAACTGGCCGATCGGTATGGGGCGTCATTTCAAGGGCGTATACAATTTATACACCGATACCATTCACTGCTTTAAACAGGGTCATGGTCACACATTGCACCCCGATGAGCGCATTCAGGGTTTGGATTCAGATGCGGCGCGTACTTTGCTAGATGACGAGTACGATGATTTTGTGGATACCATAGATCTCGTCAGAGGCGCGAGCCACGAATTTTCGCTGGAGGAGTTTTTGGCGGGCCGTTTAAGTCCTGTTTACTTTGGTACCGCACTTGCCAACTTCGGTGTGCGCGAAATGCTCGATGATTTTGTCGAGTGGGCACCGAAACCCCAAGCCAGGGAAACAACGGTACGCACGGTTGCTGCAGAGGAAGCTGCGTTCTCAGGTTTTGTGTTTAAAATTCAAGCGAACATGGACCCCAAGCACAGAGACCGCATTGCGTTCTTGCGGGTGTGCTCAGGCCAATATAGTAAGGGCATGAAAATGCACCATGTGCGGTTGGGTAAGGAGCTGCGTATTGCTGACGCAGTAAGCTTTAAGGCTGGTGATCGTGTCTTGGTCGAGCAGGCCTGCTCCGGCGATATTATTGGTTTGCACAACCACGGCACCATTCAGTTGGGTGATACATTTACGGCGGGCGAATCGTTGCAATTTACGGGTATTCCTCATTTCGCTCCGGAGTTGTTTCGGCGCATTCGCTTGAAGGATCCGATGAAAGCCAAGCAGTTACAAAAAGGTTTGCAGCAGTTGTCGGAAGAGGGCTCGACTCAGGTGTTTTCGCCTTTACGCTCTTCCGATTTGATCGTCGGAGCTGTGGGCCAGCTGCAGTTTGATGTGGTTGCGTATCGATTGAAAGACGAATATAAAGTGGAGGCGATTTACGAGCCAGTGAGCGTTTATACCGCTCGGTGGATTGAGGCCGACGATCCACGCAAACTTGAAGAGTTTCGCAAAAAGGCGGAGGAGCACTTATCGGTTGATGGCGGAGGCCATTTGACCTATTTAGCCCCTACTCGTGTGAACCTGAGTCTAATGCAAGAGCGTTACCCAGACATCGTGTTCCGCGCTACGCGTGAACATTAATTCCTCGCTACGCCCTATTTGCTAGGGCCTGTTCGATATCGAGTTCTAGGGCCTCGGGTTTGGTTAAGGGCGCGTAACGTCCTAGCACGTCGCCGTTTCGCCCAATTAAAAATTTGGTGAAGTTCCATTTAATGCGGCTAGTACCCAGGGCGCCCTTTGCTTCTGTTTTCAGGTAAGCAAATAGGGGGTGTGTGCTGTTGCCATTGACTTCGATTTTCTCGTGCATTGGAAAGCTCACGCCAAAGTTCTTTACGCAAAAATCTAGAATTTGATCATTACTGCCCGGATCCTGCCCGCCAAACTGATTGCATGGAAACCCCAAAATCACCAAGCCCTGTGCTTGATACTTCTGATACAGAGCTTCTAGTCCTTCAAATTGAGGGGTAAAGCCGCACTTGCTGGCTGTATTGGTAATGAGTAGCACTTGGCCTCGGTATTGCTCGAGTGCAACCTCCTGACCCTGCATGTCCTGAACTGTATAGTCGTAAATCGTCATATCAACTCCTGTTCGCTATGGTTAAGCAGCTGCTAAAGATTGAGATTGCTCGAGTAATAGCTGCACTCGGCGCTGCTGGTTGCGAAGATTAAGTTCCAGTAGTTTAAGTTGGTCGCGCAGTTGAGTCTGTTCCCATCGCTGTTGGAGTTGAGCTCGACGTTGCGTCCAAGCCTCGCCGAGTGCTTCTTTGTGTTTTTCATAGCGTTGAGATTGCAGTTCTCGCCATTGTCTGACGGATTCGGAGAATGCGGCGTACTCATGCTCAAGCATTTCTCTGAGAGGGAAGTTATCGTGTAGGTCTAGGTGGCGTCGGGCTCGCGCGAATGTGGTATCCATGATGGCACGTTGAATTTTAAAGTTATCCACTCGCACCAGATTCCAGCACAAGCCCAGTTTATTTAAGGTGAAAATTAGCCATTTGGTTGGATCCCAATGCCACCATCGAATGCCATTGCGGTAGTCGGTTTGAAAAATATGATGATAATTGTGGTAACCCTCGCCGTAAGTTAAGAAGGCTAAAAAGCCATTGTCTCTGGCGCTGTTACTTTCTGTGTAGGGACGTGTTCCCCAATAGTGTGCCAATGAGTTAATGAAAAATGTCACGTTGTGGTTAACGACTAGACGAATCAAGCCAACGCTAATCAGCGTACCCGTGATGTCGCCTAGGAACATGCCGATGATTAGCGGGGCACCAAGATTCATAGCGACGGTAATGGCTATGTAATGCTTATGCTGCCACTGTAAGATAGGGTCTTGCACGAGGTCTTTGATGTTCGAAAAGTCTTCGGTGTTGGTAGAGTAGTCTCGAAGCATCCATCCAATATGACTAAACCACAGGCCTTTACCTGCAGAATATGGGTCGTGGTCATTATCATCGACGTGGCGATGGTGACGGCGATGATCTGATGCCCACACAAACACGCTGTTTTGTAAGGCGCCTGCCCCCCAAATAGCAAACCAAAATCTCACTACTGGGTGCGCCTGGTAGGCTTTATGGGCCCAAAGTCGATGGTAGCCCGCCGTAATTCCTAGGCCGTTTAAATAAAGGAAGGCCAGAGCAATAAGCCACTGGGTAGAGCTAAAGTCGTGGTGCCATGCCCACAGTGGCGTGATGATCAAGGCTAGCACAGGTAAGCCAATAAAGAGCGTTGCCATTAAGGGTCTTAGGTGGGGTTTTTTTTTCATAACTCTGCTGCGTGTTTATCGATGAATAAGAAAAAGTGTACCTACTTTTTAGCGAAAGATCTTTTGATTTCGGTTGAAGATTTGTAACTCAGCTGCACATCGTTGGGTGTCGGCAGAGCGATCGTCAGGATTAAGGGGTTGTGATCAGAGAACTCATTTTCCTCTGAGCGGCTGTCAATGACCTGCAGATTCTTTGTCAGTATGTGGTCTAAGGGGTAGGAAAACGGTTTTACCCGATAATCGGGTTCAAATACCGCCGGTTGTAATCCGTGCTCTTGAGCAAACCCAATCAGCAATTGTGTTCGCGATTGAGACCATGTGTTGAAGTCACCTGCGACAATGACAGGTCCCTTGAAATCACCGATGACTGCCGATATGGCCTCTAATTGGTTGTTTAACTCACTGGTGCCGATGCTGAAGTTCACGGCATGTAAATTCACGATAATCATAATTTGGTCGGCGGCGCGGACCGCGCTGACCAAAGTGGCTTTTGGGGTCAAGAGCCAGGGCTCTTGATGCTGCCATGCGCAACTTGACAAGGTTTCAAGACGAGTGACAATGCCGACGCCGGAGGTTTCATTATTGAGCGTTTGATAACCGGGCGCGAACACATCGGCGGCCTGTTTCGAGAGCGCGAATTGCTTGTGAGTCGATTCGATGGACTCCTGAGTTATTATGACATGCGCGCTGGTTTGGTCCAGCCAGTTAATTGCCTTGGGGTTTTCGAACTTCTGCACATTCCAGACAAGCACCTCAATGGGTTCTCGAGGTTGTGAGCTTGGGGCGGCACTAAGGCTAACGATGCCGTCGATATGATCGCGGCAATCAATGGGATTATTGGCTTCGATCGCAAACACCCGAGTTGTTGCAATCATCAAGCCACAAATAATTAGCTGAATAAGCGTCATCGCGTCAGTACTGTAAGTAAGTTTGATACTCCATAGCGCTAATATAGCGCCTAAATTCTAAAATTTCTTGCTCTTTTGTCAGGGCGATGTGACGCCTGAGCTCTGGACTCAAGCTGTCGGCGACAAAGTTTGACGCACGAAAAATGTCGACGGCCTCATGAATATGAATGGGCAGGGGGTCAATGGTTTGTGCGTAGCCATCACCTGTTACCGGTGGCGGTGGCGTTAAATTGTTGGTTAAACCATCCCATGCGGCGGCCAGTATGGCGGCCAAGACTAAGTAGGGGTTTGTTTCCGCGCCGGCTACTCGGTGTTCGATTCGACGGGCTTTGTTTGATCCCGTCGGAATGCGCAAGGCCACCGTGCGGTTCTCGTATCCCCAGCCTGGATAAGTTGGGGCATGAACCCCCGGCTCCAGACGCCGGTAGCTATTAATATGTGGAGCAAAAATGAGAGTGCAATCGCGCATATGCTTGAGCATGCCAGCGACGGCTTGTTGCATCAGATCCGAACCCTCCTCTTGCCCGTTATCAAATATGTTGCGGTCGTCCTTATCAAGCAGGCTCATGTGGATGTGCATGCCGTTACCGGACTCACCTATGAAGGGTTTGGGCATGAAGGTCGCTACGAACCCGTGTTTATTGGCTACACCTTTGACCAGCCTGCGCATCTGAAGAATTTGGCGCGCGGCCAGAACAGGGTCAGCGTGATGTAGCATGTTGATTTCGTATTGCGATGGTGCAGATTCCTTGACCACACCATCGAAGGGCAATGACTGCACGTTGCAGGCGAGCCGTATGTCATCGAGCAGCGCTTCGTGCTCTAGCAGCGAGTCGGTGCTGTAAAGATTACCGCCTATTGGGAGCTCGCCTGGTAAGGCCTTACTGGAGTGTTTTGGTCGCTGCTGATCAAGCGTCACTAAGCTGAATTCTAATTCGGCGGCGACTACTGGATGCCAGCCTCGGTTGTGAAACTTGGTGACGATTGCGTGCAATACTTGCCTAGGGTCGCCCATATAGGGCGAGCCATCTTGGTTAAGCATAGTCAGTTGACATTCGCCATAGCGTTCGCCGGGTGACCAAGGGGTTGCCTGTAAGGACCCCTCGACAGCGGCGCATAGGCCGTCTTCATCGCCTGATTCGAACACGAGTTCCTCAACATCGCGCCCCCAAATGTCTAAATTCAGCGCCGACTTAGGAAGCTTTGCGTCTCCGCTGAACAGTTTTTCAAGTTTCTGAACAGGCACCCATTTGCCGCGCATGATACCGTTGCAGTCGGGCATAATCGCTTCAATGGTGGTGATGTTGGGGTGGGTTTTTAAAAACCACTCGGTCTCTATGGTCATGCCTAAAAATTCTGCAAAACGATAGTGTCTCAGCTGGGCTAGATTAATCGAAGACGGGTAACTGCCCTGTGTGGGTTAGTTTGATTTCACTGGTGGGGTGATCAGGTTTCCGCGTAGTGCATGTCTAGGCCATATAAATAGACAGGGGGTCCTCACCTTTTGCCTCACCCACGCAGGATAAAGAGGCAATAAAAAGACTAAATAGATCCGCTTGGGAGTTGATGTCGAGTTTTTTGTACAGATTCTTGCGGTGCCTTCGATAGGTTTCTAGCGCTATGCTGAGTCGTTCGGCGCCCACTTCAGCGCTATAGCCCTTCAGCATGAGTTCGAGTACCTCGTGCTCGCGTGCTGACAATAATGAGCTGCCAAAGGTTTTAAAGGCTTGGTCGATCTGATAGTCAATGCCGGGTTGAATAAGGTAGTCGATAGCGAACTGCTGGTTTCGTGAATGGGCTCGAATTAAGGCGGATACCGAGGGTGCCAAGGAGTAAAGAAGTTGGTACTCACTATCGGTAAATTCCCCTTGATTTGGTAGGCGCATAATACTCAAGTTGATGACGCTACCGTCATCGAGTTTACTTAAAAAGACCAGTTCATCGACCGTCCCAGTGTCACCGTAGTAAGTTTGGTAATAAATGCTCTCTTTCAAGTTGCCGCTGATTCTTCCCAAGCGATAAATAGAGCTTCTCGGGTTGTCCATCGAAACTTGATAAAAAGGGTCTTCGCGATAGGGGCCTTCGAGATACTCATCAATTTGTGCTGGGATGGCTTGCTCCGGAATGTCGTGGTGCACCACCTGCGGCGGGAGGTCTCTGTGATACAACCAAACCTGAGGATACGATAAAGGCAGCATGTCGCGCAGCGCTGCAATTAAAGCAGGGAAGAACTCGGCGCTTCCCTGCGCGTCAATCGCCAGGGCAAGAGCGGTGTTCCAGCGCGTTATGGTCGATAGTTCCATACCTGCCCCACCTCAGTTGCTTAGGCAACACCTAATTTACGTTTCAACAAGGTAAGCGTGTCTGCTAGGGCAATATTTTCGGAGTCAGTGGCAGAGCGATGCTTGTACTCCACATGCCCTTCCGCCAGAGATCTGTCACCAATGACAACTCGATGCGGAATACCAATTAATTCCATGTCAGCGAACTTAATGCCCGGACGTTCGTTGCGGTCGTCGAGCAGTACGTCAATGCCAGCGTCTTTGAGCTGGGCATATAAAGTTTCGGCGGCGGCGGCAACCGCCTCTGATTTTTGCATGTTTAAAGGCACGATGGCGATCTGATAAGGGGCCATTGCGTCGGGCCAAATAATGCCTTTGTCGTCATGATTTTGTTCGATTGCAGCAGCCACAATCCGACTAATGCCGATGCCGTAGCAACCCATAAACAGGGTTTGTGCCTTGCCATTGGCATCGAGTACTTGGGTGTTCATGGCTTGGGAGTATTTTTGTCCGAGCTGGAAAATATGACCCACTTCAATGCCGCGCTTAATTTCTATGGTGCCCTTGCCATCGGGGCTGGGGTCGCCCTCAACCACTTCGCGTAAATCAGCGACCTGTAAGGCTACCACGTCACGCTCCCAGTTTACCCCGGTTAGGTGATAATCGGGTTTGTTGGCACCGCACGCGAAATCGGCAAGGATTGCAGCGGCACGATCGACAATTATAGGGATGGACAAGCCTACGGGGCCAATGGAACCAAAGCCGGCGCCGCAAACCGCGATGGCGTCCTTTTCTTCGGCCATTCGCAGAGGTGACGCGACTTGGGGTAACTTTTCTGCTTTGATTTCATTTAAACGATGGTCGCCACGAACAACCAAAGCGATCCACTGGCCTTCCTCTATGCCCGCAACAATGAGCGTTTTTACGCTATTTGCGTGGGCGATTCTTTGTGTGTTGGCGAGATCTTCTATGGTTTTTACACCGGGTGTATGGATTTCTGTCATTGTTTGACTGGGTGCGAGGCGCTCGGCCTTCGGTGCAAGTGCCTCGGCGAGTTCGACGTTGGCGGCGAACTCACTGCCATTGCTGAAGGCAATGGCGTCTTCGCCTGAGTCGGCAAGCACGTGGAACTCGTGAGAGTGACTGCCGCCAATACTTCCTGTATCGGCTTCGACGGGACGGTACATTAACCCCAGACGATCAAAAACATTGCTGTAGGCACGATGCATGACCCAGTAGGTCTTCTCAAGTGACTCTTGGCCTATGTGGAATGAGTAAGCATCTTTCATAGTGAATTCGCGAGCACGCATGACGCCGAATCTGGGTCTTATTTCGTCGCGGAATTTGGTCTGAATCTGATAAAAATTTAGGGGTAGCTGTTTGTAGCTAGAGAGCTCGTTGCGGGCAATATCGGTAATGACCTCTTCATGCGTTGGGCCTAGGCAAAAATCGCGTGTATGGCGGTCTTGTATGCGCAAGAGTTCTGGGCCGTATTGCGCCCAACGGCCGGATTCCTGCCAAAGCTCTGCGGGTTGAACCACAGGCATTAATAGTTCAATAGCGCCGGCGGCGTCCATTTCTTCACGTACGATTCGCTCGACCTTGCGCAACACTTTCAGACCTAGTGGCATCCACGTATACAAGCCTGACGCCAGCTTTTTAATCATGCCGGCGCGTAACATCATGCGATGGCTGATGATTTCTGCGTCGGATGGCGTCTCTTTAAGTGTGGATATGAAGGTTTGGCTGGTGCGCATAGTGATCTCATGGTTTGTTGGACATAATCTGAAAGTGTAAGGCTTGCATTGCATAGCGTACAGCCCCATATCAACAAGACACGGCAATTTTCCTGAGTAAATCGGGTCGCTGGCTTGGACTTAGGGTGCGCGTGGGTTAGAATTCGGCGCCGAATTTTCGGTTTGGTTTAATCATGTGTGACAAGAGGATTATTCATGCCGATTTATGAGTATGTGTGCAGTGCTTGCGACGCTGCGCATGAAGCTTTGCAAAAAATTAGTGACGAGCCTTTAACCTTGTGTCCGAAGTGTGGGCAGGACGCGCTAAAGAAAAAGGTCTCTGCAGCAGCTTTCCGCTTAAAAGGCGGCGGTTGGTACGAAACCGATTTTAAGAAAAGCGGCCAAAAGAATATTGCTGGTGATAGCGCTACGGCGAGTGGCAGCACCAGCTCAGGAAGCTCGTCGAGTAGCGACTGAGTCAATACAAAATAAGCGCGTCAGTGCTTGAGCAAAAACACAATAGGTAATCAGTATGCGCAGTCATCTTTGCGGCGTTCTAGGCAGTGAGCACATCGACCAAACCGTGACCCTGTGTGGGTGGGTGGATCGTCGTCGCGACCACGGTGGTGTGATTTTCTTAGATGTCCGAGACCGCGCAGGTATTGTGCAGGTGGTATTTGACCCCGATACGGTCGAGGCGTTCGCTTTGGCGGATCGCGTGCGCAGTGAATATGTGTTGAAAATTACTGGACGTGTTCGTGCGCGCACAGAGGCGACGGTGAACCCTAACATGGCTACGGGGCAGATTGAGGTGCTGGGCAAGGAGCTGGTGATATTGAACCAGGCCGAAACGCCGCCATTTCAGCTCGATGAGCACACGTCAGTATCTGAAGAAGTGCGCTTGCGCTATCGTTACATGGATTTGCGCCGTTCTGAGATGCAGCAGCGATTGGTGCTGCGTTCTAAAATTACCAGTGCGGTGCGAGCCTCATTAGAGAATCAGGGCTTCTTGGATATCGAGACACCCATTCTGACACGCGCAACGCCCGAGGGGGCGCGTGACTATTTGGTTCCGAGTCGCACGCACCCCGGTCAGTTTTTCGCACTACCGCAATCGCCGCAGTTGTTTAAGCAGCTCTTGATGGTGTCGGGCTTTGATCGTTACTACCAAATTGCCAAGTGCTTTCGTGATGAAGACTTACGTGCCGATCGTCAGCCCGAATTCACACAGATCGATATTGAGGCCTCATTTATAGATGAATCCGATATCATGGGTATTACCGAAACCATGATTCGCGAGCTTTTTAGCTCGGTGTTAAATGTGGATCTCGGCGAGTTCCCACACATGACCTACGCTGATGCCATGGAGCGCTTTGGTTCTGACAAGCCAGATTTGCGTATTCCTTACGAGCTGGTGTCGGTTGATGACTTGATGCAGCAAGTCGATTTTAAAGTCTTCAGAGCACCCGCAGACGATCCAGAAGGTCGAGTTGCGGCACTGAAAATTGATGGCGGCGCGCAGCTTAGCCGCAAAGCGATCGACGACTACACCGATTTTGTCGGCATTTACGGTGCTAAAGGTTTGGCCTGGGTTAAGGTGAATCAGTTGGCCGAGGGTGTTGCCGGCTTGCAGTCGCCGATTTTGAAGTTTATGCCCGACGAGATCGTCATGAGCCTGATGGAGCGTATCGGTGCGAGGGACGGCGACATTGTGTTCTTCGGTGCAGGAAAGCGTCAGATGGTTGAAGAATCGATGGGCGCATTGCGTATCAAAGTCGGTCACGATATGGAAGCGGTTGCCCCAGGCTGGGCACCACTTTGGGTGGTCGATTTCCCAATGTTTGAAAAAGCTGGCGATGGGTCCTGGACGGCCTTGCATCATCCATTCACGTCTCCGTCGTGCACTCCTGCAGAGCTCGAGGCCAACCCCGGACAGGCACTAAGTCGCGCCTACGATATGGTCTTAAACGGCACGGAGCTGGGTGGGGGCAGTATTCGTATCCACGATCAGGCGATGCAGCGCGTGGTATTCCGGGTGCTCGGCATCGAAGCAGAAGAAGCCGAGGAGAAGTTTGGCTTCTTGTTGCAGGCGCTGAAATTTGGTGCGCCCCCGCACGGTGGTCTGGCCTTTGGTTTGGATCGCTTGGTGATGTTGATGACAGGCGCGCAATCCATTCGCGACGTGATTGCCTTCCCGAAAACGCAAAGCGCTGCCTGCGTTATGACCGATGCGCCCGGAACTGTAGACGCCAAGGCGCTGCGCGAGTTGAACATTCGTCTGCGCGAGCAGAAAGCACAATCCGCCGAATAGCAAGTTGCGCCAAGAAATTGGCGCATACGCTGTGAATCCTATCAAGATGTGATCTAATAAGCGCACATGTTCAGGTGCGCTTATGGCAATCATATTAGGCATTGATCCGGGCTCAAGAAAAACGGGCTTTGGTATCATCGAATACCATCAAGGAAAGTCAAAATACGTCACCAGCGGTGTCATTCGCTTGGTGGATAAGCCTATTCCCGCTAGGCTCAAAGTACTGTCAGAATCGTTGGAAGAGCTTATTCAGTGCTACACGCCTTCTGAGTTGTCGATAGAGCAAGTGTTTCTGGCGCGCAGCGCCGACGCTGCGTTAAAGTTAGGTCATGCTCGTGGCGCCGCTATAGTGGCTTGCGTTACGCGCGGTATGAGCGTGAATGAATACTCCGCTCGGCAAATTAAGCAGTCGGTCGTGGGATCAGGCGGGGCGGATAAGACCCAGGTGCAGCACATGGTGGCAAGGCTACTGTCTTTGCCGGGAGTGCCCGCGGAGGACGCAGCAGATGCACTCGCTGCTGCGCTGTGTCATGCACACACACAATCCAGTATGATTCACATAGCAGGTGCAACGTCTGTTGCACGCAAACGCTTGCGTTAAGGAGTTACAGTGATAGGCAGTATTCGCGGCCGATTAATTGTGAAGCAACCGCCTGATATTGTGGTCGAAGCGGCTGGCGTGGGTTATGAAATTCAAGTGCCGATGACGACCTTGTTTCAGTTGCCTGCTTTGGGTGAGGATGTGCTGATTCTGACACATTTTGTCGTGCGAGAAGATGCCCAGTTATTGTATGGTTTTGTCGACGATATCGATCGTCAATTGTTTCGGCAATTAATAAAGGTGAATGGGGTGGGTCCTAAGTTGGCACTCGCGATTCTATCGGGGATGGATGCGGTGGCATTTGCGCGCTGTGTCGGTCGAAACGATGTGAATGCCTTGGTTGCCTTGCCGGGAGTGGGTAAAAAAACCGCGGAGCGACTCATTGTTGAGATGCGCGATCGCTTGGGAGATTGGTTGAGTCAGTTGTCGGCTCCGGGCGATACCGATGTGGGCGCTTCAAGTCTACAGGTGTTGCACGATCCTATTGCCGATGCTGAGAGCGCCCTTGTCGCCTTGGGCTATAAACCCCAGGAGGCGAGCCGATTGGTGCAATCTGTTGCCGCCGATGAGAGCCTAGACAGTGAGACTCTGATTCGCTTGGCTCTTCGTTCGACGGTATCTAAGTAACCACTAGGGGTGATTGAGTGATTGAAACTGACAGACTTATTGCTCCGCAGACCGAGGGCCGAGGAGAAGAGGTTCTCGATCGCGCGATTCGCCCTAAGTCGCTAGCGGATTACATTGGCCAGTCGGCCGTTAAAGAGCAGATGGATATTTTTTTGTCG
>Ga0209137_1003557_pt1 | contig 12983 bp, 4 predicted proteins | sample SaaInl5LU_22_DNA_FD_184642 | JGI IMG/M metagenome (GOLD analysis project Ga0209137, IMG submission 184642) | Marine microbial communities from expanding oxygen minimum zones in the Saanich Inlet - ESP_105LU_22_DNA (SPAdes) (version 2) | ecosystem: Environmental > Aquatic > Marine > Intertidal... | reverse complement strand
TACCTTGCTGCATATCATCTAAGAATCGATTGATAAATCCAGCGATAGAAGCTTCATTAAGTTTTTTCTTTTTCATATGAAATATTCCTATTAATACTCTTATAAATATAAGATATAAAAAAAGTGAGGATTATCTTTTAACCCTCACTTTTGATTTTTGCTCTATCTTTTTATGTTCATCAGCTTCCTTCTTTTTTAAGTCAACTAATTTTTTGAAGTAAAACTTTCTCCATTGGATTGGCATGAAATAAACATCCCTCCAAGTAAATCCGTTACCATAGTTAACCAACTCCCAAATTTGAGTATGAAGTTGGAGACTATAATCATTCGGTAGGGTAAAAAAATCCTATCCCAAATGGGATATCAAGTGCCTCCTTCTCACCAGTTATTTCTGATGTGAATTCAAATTTTAAATCCATATCAGGGCTTAATTCTTTTACATATTTTCGGAATGCTTTTGTATCCAATGCAAGGAATCCGTTCTGAACCCAATTTGTTATATAACCTCTATCTTCATTACCATCAATTGATTGAATCATATATTTCAAACGAGTGGTTACATCAAATGATTTTTCACTCTTACCTTTATATAATCTTTCCAATGCTTGAATTTCTTTACTTATTTCAGCTTCATCACCATGTGTAAGAAGTTTAAATTCTAAATCTTTACCACTCTTAGGTAATTTGAATTTGTATAAGTTATCACCATTTAATGTAGATTCATCAAAATCCTTAGTTTTAACCTGAGATAAATCAATGGTTACTTTTTGAGTTTCCAAAGTAAATGGGTCATTTATCTCTACATCATAATTAGCACCATATCCTAATACTCTTGTTGCTAATAGAATTGCGTTTTTATCACCAATGAATATATCATTGATATCAACACCATTTTCAACAACAACTGATTCGAATAATTTATCTAAAACTACACCTTTTTTGATTAGAGATTGAGAAGCTAAGATATCTTCTTCTCTAGCAGTCATATATTTAATCTCAATATTACCTTTTCTAAGTGGGTGCCCTTCGGGGTAAACCAAACCTTTAGATGGTAAATCAATAACTTCCGTTGGGAAATCAAACTTTGTATCACTCATATTAAACCTTTATTTGTTTGTATATATAAGTATATCAAAATAAAAAAGTTAAAAAAAAAGAGTTCTCACTAAGAGAACTCTTTTCGTTAAATATAATTAGTAAGTTGTATTAGAACTCTAAAATTGCGTAGTCATAAGAAAGTACTAATTCAATATCAGCAACATCATTAGAGGAGAAGTCTAAATCGTTGAAATTTGCTGATTGAATAAATGCACCTTTTAGTTTCCATTGTTCAATCTTATCACCAACCGGTCCTAACATATAAAAATCAATATCTTTTTTGTAGAAATCGGCGTAACCTTTTCTACCAGTTAATGATTCATATCCTAAACGTACCCATTCCATAACCTGTTGTGCACCTGATGGTACAATTGGGTCATACAATGTGATTGTTATATCTTGCCATTCACCTTTACCTTGTAGTTTTCTATAAGTGTTGATGTGGTCTAACTTTACAGTTTCGAAATTGATAGATGGTCTCGCCGCTGTTTTTATTAGGTAAGATTGAATACCATCAATCTCCATAATAAAGCGGTTCTTCATCTTCGGTTCGAAGTTCGTAAAGAACATATCGTTAAATTCTAATACTTCTGCCATTTTTTATTGTCTCCTTTATACTAATAAATATTAGTTATTATTATTTTTAAATTATGCTGTAAAACTTGCTCCAGTTGGTAAGATGTTGAAATCAATTACGATATATTCAGCGGTCTTAGTTGGTTGTAAGAAAATCTGTCCAGCTAAAATGTTTCTATCAACTACATCAGGTGTGTTGTTAGATTCATCCATTACTACTTTGAATGCGTACAATCCCTGTCTTTGTTGGATACCCTCTAAGTAAGGCTGTACAGTGTTTATAAATCTACCTCTAGTTGTAGCGGTATTTTGTTCGAACACTAAGAATCTAGAAGTAGATGCGATGAATTTCTTCACAGTAATCAATAATCTTCTTACGTTGATTCTATCTAATGCTGATGCTTTATCTTGCAGAGTTTTCTGTCCGAATGCCACAATACCTTGTCCAGGGAAAGAAGCGATTGGATTCACTTTGTTTTCGTATAAAGTATCTCTTTCAGAGTGTGTTAATCTATTAAGAACTGATACAGCTCCTACGATACCACCTCTATTCAAACCAGCAGGTGCGAACCATTCAGCTGCAATAGCGTCATTTGATGCGAACACAGCAGGTAATAATACTGATGGTGGAACTGAGATTAGTTTGTTAGTAGTTGTATCAACAGTCTTAACCCAAGGGTAGTAAGTTGCTGCGTAATTTGAATCTACTGATGTTGCCTGTGCAGTAGCTTGTGCGATTGTATCGGAGGCTGCGTTGAAATCAGCGATGTAAAATGCATCTTGTCTAGCTTCTACAACATCAATTGCTTTAGTAGTTACAGTTGGGTGTAAACTTCTAATAATACCTGGAGTTATCAACATATTGATATCCCACTCATCAGGGTTAGAAATTGCGTTCAATCCTTTCACATATGCTACCGTTCCTCCAGCAGTTGCTGATGAACAATCAAATCCTTGTGTGTTTGAACCAACTATTGAACTTCCTAAGTTAATTGGAGTTGCAGGAGATTGTCCGTTAAATCCACCTTGGAATCCTAAAGTAAACTGTCTCTTCACCATATCAGTTGAATCAGAACCACTCATTACATAAGATAGTTGAGAATCAAATCCAAAATCTACGTTTGCCCCAACAGTTGCTGAATCAGGTAGAGGTGCCAAATAGTTTAAGTTATCACCCTTTACACCAGTTCCTTCGAAATCAAAACCAGCATAGTAAAGTGGAGAACCAGCAGTATTAATAACTGAACCTGTTTGGTAAGCTGCTGCAGGTACTATGGTCTCATCACCACCAACAAAAATTGGGTTAGTATAAGCTCCATGTCCAAAAGGTGCAGCTGATACAGGGTATGTACCTTGCTCTTTAACTTCTACTCTAATATATTTTGAGTTATTACCCCAATCACCATATTCAGTAATTTTACCATTAGCATCAATTGTCATAAATCTATCACCAATTCTTCTTGCGATAAAGTTAGGAGATGCAGGGTCTAAGTTTACATTACTAAATGTTTCTAATACTGATTTTCTTTTATCGGTATCAGAGAATGCTCTAACAGTTACAGAGAAAGTGGAGTAATCAGTACCACCATCTTCACCAGCTGCTTTTACATTGGAGATTGAAATTTTAAATCTAGTGTTTTCGTTGTTACCATATCCTAAAGTATGGAATCTGAATAAGTCAAATCTTTCACCAGAAATAAGTTGAGATTTTACATAAGGAGTGTTTGCTGGAGATGCTCCAGTTGCAGATACCGTATCACTTAATGAGTTACCACTAAATGTTTGAGTTGCTAATGCAACTGCTGATACATCTAATCTACCAGATACACTATCATCGTGATTAGTAATTAAATCAGATGATACATTCTCAAAGAATGAATACACATATCCATCTTTTGAACCAAATGGTGATTCACCAAATACATCACTTATATCAAATCCATCCGAAGGGTCAACTGATGAAGATACTTCACCAATGCCACTACCACTAACTACAAATGAACCAGTAAGGTCACCATCAGTTACAGTAAATGAACCAAATCCAGTTTCTTCATCACCAGCATTAGTTGAATGAAGTGTTGCTACTAATGAACCAGAAAGAGCTATCCCAATTGGGGTAATTTGTGAATACCCAGCGGTATCCATTACTCTAACGATAGTTGCAGTTCCTGCTTCTCTTAAATAATTTTGTACTGCATAATCAGTATAGTATGTTCCATCAGGTGTTCCAAAAATTTCTTCGAATTCCGATTGAGTTCTTACTATTGTTGGTACAAATGCTGGTCCTTGTTTGAAAGGTCCCACAAATGCTGCTCCAATTTCTCCTATTCCCTGCGCTAAGAACGATAAATCGTTTTCTCTTGTAAATACGCCAGGTGATACAATTCTTTCTGGCCATGTTTTATTTCTCCAAATATGTTATTACGGTTTTTGTATTTAAAATACACATATAAATATAACAAAAAACTTCAAAAGATAAATTTAATTTTATATGGGTTTATTTATCACCAACCCATTATTTAAATAGATTAACCACTAGCAGCTGAACCACTATAATATTCGGTTGTCATTAAATGATTATATGCTTGCTCCATTTGAGATGCGGTTGTTTCGGTATCTATGAAAAATTTACATATGTGGTCCATACCAGCGGTACCAACATTCACACCATTTGCATTATCAGATGGATTTACACCAATAAATCCAATTGGTTGTAATCCGGCTTCTCTTGATTCAGCATCTTTATATACATCTACTGCAATAGTACCTAAGTAACCAGCTTTCCAATATATCTCCTTACCAACTTCTTGTGAACCAGCTGTCATTCCATCTGGTCTAGAAGTATCAACCGGACCAGGTACATCTTGTAAACGCTTTTCAACATTTATCTTAGTTATAATATGGTATGCATTTTCAATAACAATCCCAGTACCACTTAATTCATAATCTCTAATTAGTGCCATATTTTTTTGTGTTTATATATAAATATATAGGTTTTACTTATTAAGTAATTTTTTAACCATTTCTTTTAACTCATTTATCTCAGATTGTTGAGATTCAATCATTTTTTGTTGTTCTTTCACAGCTTCTACTAATACACCAGTAATGTTTCCGTATGATACACCATATTCATCAACATCTTCTGCATAAGTAACAACTTCTGGAAGTATTTCCTCTACTTCTTGTGCAATAAAACCAACATTACGTTTTTTGGTTTCATCATCAATTCTAGTATAGTAAACACCTCTAAGATTAGTTACAACATCTAATGCATTATCAATAGTTACAATATCATCTTTCTTTCTTCTATCAGAATATGCAACAATATCACCAGTAGAGTAGATACCCTTAGATACATACATACCATAAGCAGATGATGTTGAAGATGTATTGAATCCAGTACAGTTATTACCACGATTATGATACATTATCCATCTACCATCATCTTGTAGGTACATACCACCATTACCACTACCATCAAACATTAAGTGAGGTCTACGTCCTGTCCGTATAAATAATCCATACCAACCACTACGTGCACCTCTTAATTCAGCAGAACCATATGATGAACCATTATTTGGGAAGAAGTGGAATCCATTTAATCCAGAGTAAATACCATGATATCCAGTTAAGTTGTTCCAAGTATATTGATAAGAATATCCACTACCACCATTGAACTGCCACCTAAGAGTTGCCATTGTGTAATCATTGTAGAACCTCATACCTTCATACGATGAATTTGCTCCAAACTTCAATCCAGTGTGGAATGCAATTCTCATATCAGGATAAGGGTTTGACCATCCACCACCTTCTTGGTAGATATCATATGGTTGGGTACTATGTCCAGAGTTACCACCAACACCATAAGGTCTGAATAACCCAAATGTATATCTAACATTTGAACCATTTGGAACTAATTGAGCTGCGGTATAACCTTGTAATGAGTTAGTACTTCCAGATGTAGTTGCGTAGTTTACTGATTGAGAACCAATGTTACCACTATCGATAAATCTTCTCCAACCACTAAAACCACTCCAAGTATTTCTCCACCATATAGATGATGTAGGTCCGCCGGCCATCTGCCAACCATATCTAGCACTACCATTTGTGTAGTGCGCTGCGTTAATACCCACATAATGTGATGTATCACCTGGTGAGTTTGCTGGTGAACTCCAAGAATCCCAGAATCCAGTACCCCAGTCAAATACAGAGTTAAGGTTTGTATTACCCCAACCCATTGCACCTACCCAATAGTTACTATTACCAGTATAGTTATTTCTTGCGAAATTACTTTTACCAGTCATACCCATTCTCATCTTACTAAAGGTAGTTACACCATTTAGGTTAGATTCAGATGCTGGGTCCATATAGTAACCACCATTATTTCTATCAACAAATCGAGTAGCGTGCATATAGTTTTCAGCATATGCATGTCTATCGTTTTGTAACCAAAATATAGAAACGTTATTTCCACTACTCCAACCCTGCCCAATACCATAATGAGGATTGGATTGATTTGGAGAATATCCAAAGTGTAATGCCCGTACATTTGTGGCTGCTGTACCAATTACCCAATGTTTAAAGTTACCCGAAGATGCGTTTGCTCCATCATATCCAACGAATCTAAGTGTTGGTCCGTGAGTACTATTGCTAATCTCAGAGGACATTATGTTTAACTGAGGATATTGTCCTTTAATAGTTATTTCAGGTCTACGAGTTTCTTGCAGTACTGCATTATATAAATTTGATTCATCACCAATGTGAATTCTATAAGGAACTCTTGCCTGATACATTCTAGTAGTACCATTACCATTGAAATAGTAATTTGTATCGTGGTCATAGTAGATTGATGCCCTTACTTGGTCTCTCATATACACACCATATGATTCGGTCTGCATTTGAGATGTTCCATTATTATAAAGATATAACCGTCCGTTTCGTTCAGCATATAACATCCATTCATTATCAATATCGTTATAGATACCAACTTGATTATTATCTGCTGACATGAATACATATCTACCATTGATTGAGTATCCTTCCCAACCACCTTTACCTCCACCGTGAGTTTGAACAGTACCATAGTTACCATCTACACCACCTTGACCAGCTCTGAATGTTACTTCGTTGTTATCTCTTAATTCTACATAAGAATCTCTTGCAACTCTTACTGCCCAAGTTCCATCAGAGTCCAATAAACCGATTTCGTTTGAATCAGTTACATATAAGTAACCTCTAACAGTACTCGCATACCCATCTCTGAACATTATACCTTTAGATGATGATGTAGTTGCGATTGTCCAATAAGAACCATCTGCAGAATAGAAGTGATTTCCAGTTGCTGTATTATATAATCCCCTACCACTTACATCATTTCTAAACCAACCATCGTTATAGATTTCACCTCGAACATCCAACACATTCATTACAGAAGTTGATTCAGGATCAGCATAATATGCAGGATTACTTCTAGAGTAATAAATATTTGCCCTCATATCATTGAAATATGAGACTGATTCAGGATCAGCATAATATGCAGGATTACTTCGAGAGTAATAGATATTAGCCCTCATATCATTGAAATATGAGGTTGATGCTGGGTCTGAGTAATAAGCTGGGTTGTTTATATCATAGAACCGAGAACCATAGAATGAACCACCGGTATAAATGTTTTGATTTGTAGCAATACCTGGATATGAATCAGGTACTACCTCTGCTGCAGTTGTTGAAGCAGGAGTACCAGCTCCCCCATTTACTAATGTCCAACCAGCCGATTGGAAATTATCTGTCATTGCAATTCGAAGGGTACCAGATGAATTTATATAAATTTGTAAATAGTTTGTACTATATGTACTAGTTTTTCTAATTCTGATATTATTGAAGATACCTCCACCACTAAACCAAGATTTACCCAACATTGTGATAGTTGCCGTACCACCATAAGAAATACCAGCATTGAATTTCATAGAACCATGTCTACCACTTTCCGTATCCCAAACATGGAAGGTTGCCATTGCTCTGTTGCCAGGGTTAGTAGCGATAGTGTACCAGTTTCCAGCAGATACTCCAATATTTAAGAATTCTTGAGTTGCATATCCACCTACCCGTAATCCATTTAGGTTTGATGTTGATGCAGGGTCTACATAATATGCGGGATTATTATAATCATAATATCTACCTGCGTACAATGAACCTTTAGCTGATATATTTCCAGATGAACCATCTAACCAAACTCTCGCATCACCATCAGCGGCAACGTACATACCCCAACTAGTTTCACCAGTAAATCCGATAAATCCGGCCGATGCATTGGAGTAACCAATACCATACATATTTGATAATGATGTAGTAGATGGGTTATATGATGAACCAATTGTATAAATTGGATTTGATTGCCGTGCATTATCACCAACACTATTATATGAACCAACTAAGTGCCCAGTATTATGTCCTCTTCTTCCTAAATAAGCAAAGTATGATGTTGCGGCCGGGTCTGCAAAGTATGCAGTATTACTTCTATCATAGAATCCATATGCATAGTTATTACCCGCTTGATATGTATTACCACTCATATCCAATTCCCATCTATTAGCAGCTGCACTCCAGCCACCAATACGAAGTACGTTATCTGAATCAAGACCCATATTCACAGCATAGTATCCACCTTTGTGGAATGACATGAATGCTGAGTTATTTCCAGTTGAATATGCCTGAAGTGGAGGTGAACTTAATCCACCAGATGTTGCACCTTTATTACTTCTAAAGTAAAATTCGTTATATGAAGTACCACCATTTACATCAATTCTGTCTAATCTAGAAGTGGATGCTGGATTTAAATAGTATGCGGTGTTAGGTGTATCGTAGAATATTGGTGCTCTAAATGAATAATCAGATTGTACATATCCAGATTGTGCTATAAACATTCCATCTCTACGAGTACCAAAATCTTTAACAAAGAAATTTAAAGAACCCGCAGACCATGCACCATTATTTCCAGCTCCTTCTTTCTTAGCAATAATACCTGCTAAGTTTACTGAGTTACCCGCACCATCAGTTTCTCTTGATGCGAATACTAATGATGTAGTTGTTTGGTTTCCACCTCTATGGTTGTAAAGAACCAATGCAGGCATTGAACCATTGATACCCGTTGAAGTATTATCTTGTCTTACAATTAACCGAGATGTATATGTACCAGGATTTCTATATGTAGCACCTTCCCATTGGTAATGAGATTGTCCGTTTGAGGTTTGACCTACAATGTATTGATACCCATTGACCCTTAATGTACCAGCAACCTTAACTTCTGAGTTATTAACTTCTAATCTTTCAGAACCACCCGTAACAACCCTCCATTGGTCAGATGCATGGAATTGCATATAAGTGTTTGTATCACCCCGACTATAAACTGCACTATCTAAGTAGATATTTTCTACTTCGTTTAAGTTTCCATTTCCTAAATTTAATCCAGCAAATGTTACAGAATCAGTTGTACGAACATCTTGATTCATTCGGAACGCATATGGAATATTTCCATCATGTCCAATAGTTCTCCATGTTTGATATGAACCAGCCTGTAATCTTCTAAATCTCATATCATCTGAGAAGAAACTGATTGCTAAGGTTGCACTATAATAAGTTGATGCATTGCCATGCCCCAATCTCATTCCATACCACCAGTTGGTATCAGGGTTTAATGTTGCATTACTGATTGTGTTCCAATATTGGAAACTATCCGTTTCAGTTCCAGTATTTGATGTTAATCGAGTTGCGGCATCAATTCTACCACTAATTTCACCATTAACAGTTAATCCATTTAAGTTTGAAGTTCCGTCTGGGTCTAAATAATAGGTTGATTGCCCTTCTGAGTAAAATCTATTAGCGTAAATATAATTTACATCTCTAATATCATTACTTGCAAAATTAACAAAGGTACCGGCTCTATCACCATACATAATGAGAGCACCAGTAGCATTATTATTATGGCCCCACATACCCCATTGTCCGTTACCAATTTGAGATAAGCCTGTCCAAGTGTTACCGCTAGCACCTACAACGGAAGTGCCACCACCTCTATATCCAATAGACATACCATAGTTATCCATTGCTGCGGTTGTAGAGTTGTGTTCGGTAAAGAATATTCTACCACTACCTTCACCACTACCATCCGCATTACCTTCTATTGAAATAAATCTACCACTTGTATTAGTTCCATTACCTGGAAGACCGAAACTAGCATTACCTAAAATAGTTACCTTAGCCGATTGTGCTACCGATGATGTACCAACACTAAAATTACCATTAGTATAAGTTATAGTAGAACTATCACCCAATTCTAATCTATCTGGGTTAGTACCCTCATCCATTCTAAGAACTTGTCTACCACCGGCTACAATTTGAAAATCATCAGTTGATACAAACCGAATGTAAGTATTCGTATCACCATTATGATAAATGTAACCACCTACATAAAGATTTGCAAAGGTTGGTGAATCAGTTGTATTAACATATTGATTCATTGCCAATGCTTCTGGCGCTGTAGTAGAAGTTAAAACTGTATATGAGTTCCAACGATTACTATCCGTATTTGAATGTATGTTAAAAGTTCCATTATAAGCTAACTCAAATCCAATTGATGATGTGGAACCACCAACATCACCAGTCATAAACACTAAACCACCATACCCAACATACGAAGTTGAATAGAATCCAGGCTCTGGGTTATTTGGCCACGCAGCGGTGGAGCCAAATCCTACACTTGTGTTTCCTATCCGTCCTAATGATGTTTTTCTTAATAAATTAGTTACACCATTTACTTGTAAGTTATTAAAGGTAACATTATCAGTTGTACGAACATTTTGGTTCATTAAATGAACTTCGGTTGTACCCTGCCCAGTGTTAATATTTGTTGCTGTAATTGTTCCGTTGAAATCTACCTGCGTTCCATTATATGAGTAACTAAATACTTCAGTATTTGTTCCATTTGCTCTATTAAAGAATGTAATTCTATCAGAACCTTCACCACCAATAAATCCAGGTGAACCATCTCCATTGTAAGAAATACCACCACCATAAGTTGCTGATTGCCCTACATAAAGGTAACCAGTACCTTGAGAATTACCATATGCTTCAAAACCTGCCCGATACGAATCACCAGCTAATGCTCTAATAACAGTGTTTGCACCTTTTCCAGTCGAACCCGCAGTAATATCATCAAAAGTTACATCATCTGAAGTTCTAACATTTTGATTCATCAAATGAACCTCAGTTGCACCCTGTCCAGTGTTTATCGTACCAATATTTATAAGATTCCGAGAAGTATCAACGATTTGAGTACCATTTAAACGATAACCAAATGGTGAGTTTACACCAGTATCATCTAAGATTTGAAAATGTATTTTATTACCATCCTCAGGTTCGTAAAAATCTAATCCTTCAGGTGTTGCACGAATTGCCATATCTGAACTTGCACCATCACCACCATCAGATGTACCATTAAAGTAAATTGTTGGATTTGTAGATGATAATTGAAGATTAGAAAATTTAGCAGTATCCGTTGTACGAACATTCTGGTCCATTGCGTACAATTCGTTATCACCTTGTCCAGTGTTTAATGTGTTTGCAGATAGTGCACCGGCTATACCAACAGTTTTGGCTGAACCATCAACACTTATTACTGCAGTACCTTTACCATCATATACAATAAAATCTCTAAATCTTGTTGCTCCAGCTGCATATCCAGCATAGTTTATTACAATAGCTGCATTATCAGTATCATTAAAGTGATTTTCAACAGAATCATCTCTAAGAGTTATCCTACCTGAAGTTAACTGATTAAATGCCACATTATCCGATGTACGAACATTTTGGTTCATATTGTAAACCTCAGTTGCACCTTGTCCAGTATCTACTGTAGTTGCGTAGAATGTACCATTTACATATACCGTATATGATGTGTTTGTAGTTGCCTGTCCAAAAGAGAAATTACCATTTCCATTTAATGCCCAAGCTGCTACTATTTTATTTGCATCACTTTCAATCCAATTTACAGTATTATCTGAGTAGAATGATAAGTTATTTTCGTTTGTAATTTTAGTTATAGTACCTGCGGTTTCGTTTAACCAAAGTGTACCACCCGTTGCAACTAAATCACCAGCTGATTGTAAAGTTGAATCAGAATACCATCTACCAGCACTCTCATCCCATAGGAAAGATTTTGTTGGAGATGAACCTCTTAATATTTCAATACCAGCATCCTGTGAAGGTGTACCAGTTGTAAAGTTTGAATTAAGAGTTATAATATTGTCAGCCAATAGGATAGTTTCCGTATTGACAGTAGTTGTTGTACCACTAACAGTTAAGTTACCAGTTACAGTAAGAGTTGTTCCATCAAAAGTAAGATTACTTTCAACTGTTCCGTTTGGGGCTGAACCATTTAGTGTGATTACACCATTGTTGGTTGTACCCGTTAGTGCTAATAAACCAGATGTACCAGCTGAACCAGATGTACCAGATGTACCATCTTCACCTGATGTACCAGAAGAACCCGATGTTCCACTACTTCCAGATGAACCAGAAGAACCACCACTACCAGACGTTCCAGATGAACCAGATGTTCCACTACTTCCAGATGTACCAGCTGAACCAGATGTTCCACTACTACCCGAAGTACCAGCTGAACCAGATGTTCCACTACTTCCAGATGAACCACCAGAACCAGAAGTTCCAGATGAACCCCCACTACCACTTGTTCCAGCTGAACCAGATGTTCCACTACTTCCAGATGAACCACCAGAACCACTTGTTGAGCTAGTCCCAGATGAACCCCCACTACCAGATGTTCCAGAAGAACCACCACTACCAGACGTTCCAGATGAACCAGATGTTCCAGAAGAACCACCACTACCAGAAGTTCCAGATGAACCAGATGAACCAGAAGAGCCCCCACTACCAGATGTTCCAGAAGAACCACCACTACCAGATGTACCAGAAGAACCACCTTCACCACCAGCCCCATCTCTACCAGAAGAACCGGATGAACCAGAGGAACCACTACTTCCAGAAGAACCGGATGAACCACTACTTCCGCTTGAACCAGATGAACCACTACTTCCAGAAGAACCAGATGAACCGGATGAACCACCCTCACCAGTTAAACCAGAAGAACCAGAAGAACCAGAGGTTCCTCCACTACCCGATGAACCATCTGAACCAGATGTTCCACTACTTCCAGATGAACCACTACTTCCAGATGAACCAGAAGTACCAGCTGACCCAGTTGTACCAGCAGACCCAGTTGTACCAGCAGACCC
>Ga0209137_1003556_pt1 | contig 12986 bp, 22 predicted proteins | sample SaaInl5LU_22_DNA_FD_184642 | JGI IMG/M metagenome (GOLD analysis project Ga0209137, IMG submission 184642) | Marine microbial communities from expanding oxygen minimum zones in the Saanich Inlet - ESP_105LU_22_DNA (SPAdes) (version 2) | ecosystem: Environmental > Aquatic > Marine > Intertidal... | reverse complement strand
AAGTAAGATAGAGTTCCAGTACCAGTTCTATCTCCCTTTTCCTTTCCATATAGTACCAACTTTCGTAGGATACCTTGATATTGTTTTTCTATGTTACTCATTTGTTTTTGTTTTTAAGTGTATGTTCGGCCAATCTTCCACCACATCCCCATTTGGAGCAGTAAATGATTTAAAATCAATAATATCTACTTTTAGTTGTCGTGAAATCCCAACCGATACAAATTCATCTGCATCAGATGCAGTAAATTCGGAATCACCATAGGTGGTTGATGAAATTATATCTTCAGTATTCCAAGTTTCTTGCTTATATAAAACCTCACGCTTGAATTTACTTAATAACTCAATTGTCATCCATTTATCTATATCACCTATTTTCTGAATGAAATAAGATACTGGAGTACAATATAATTTTACATCACTACAATGAATATTTACATCAGCTGCAAATTGGATAGGTTGATTACTTTCTATTAACTTTTCAGCTCCTTTTTTAGTAATAACATAAGAATGTGCAGCATAGTTAAGAGGGTATCTAACCATCTCCTTTAGTATATTGTTATCACCATCGATATAATCCATCCATTTGTACTGACCACCCATTACAATCACGTCCCAATCTACACTATTCTTTTCATCAATCAACATTTTATTTGATGTTGAATTTGGGTTTAACATCCTCAATAAAGTATGTGTAACAGCCGCATCATCTTCTAAAATTAATGCCGTTTGAATATCATCAGATGTTTGTAAAAATGCTTTATAAGCTTTTTGATGAGATAGAGCACATCCATATATTGATTTAGTTAAAATACCTTGTGGGTCTTTAAAGATGGGATTGATTTTACCATCATTTATTAGTTCATCAATATCCAATTTACTACCATCAACCCCATGAACCCATTCTATTTTGGATACATTAAATCCAGCCGAGTGTAAATCGGCAAATATGTATCTCCTTCTAGCCTCATGTCGATTTAGTGATATGATATAAATCTTATCTACCCACTTCATTTTTCTAATTTAATTAATTCGTAGTTAGAGTTTTGGGTTTTGAACTTAACATAATTATCTCTTTGTTCCACAATTTCAGTAATCGTTGTGGTTTGCCAAGTAAAGAATTCATTGAATGGAGACATAATCAAACTTCTATTTATGGCTGGTTCATCATATTTTTCTTTGAATCTACCATCTTCGTTAAATTCAATCCACATCACCGCTTTGGATTGTTTCAATAATCCATCTCTTTCTCTAATGAGTTTCCAATGGAATTCATTCTCTACTAAACCCAATAGTTCTGCTTGCATTGGGTCTAATTGCATATTTCCTTCCTCATCAAACGAAACTAATAGTTTTGGTTGTGCTCCTGTTATCATAACTTATATTTGTGTTTATACCTTTCAATGAATGCTTCACCAACTCCGATATCTAAGATTTCATAGTTATGTGGAATTGGTGGTTTTCTCTTCTTAGCATCAATGATATCATCAACTCTAAGATGTTTGAAAACCTCCATATAGTGTTTACCACCCTTTCGTTTTTGGTAAACCACTACAACTGGTATTTGTTCGTTTAGATTTGCCATAATTTAATCCCACCATCTTTGAATGTTATGTTCGATAAAATCCCAAAGGAGTTTGTGTGCTCTTTTTTGTTTATCAATTGATTCTTTGAAAAGTTTCCTTTTCATTTCATTTATCTCATCAGCATTATCCCATTTTTCATACTCATATCTAAGATAAGAAGAATCATTTCCTTTACCAGTATCTTCAAACCACCAATCTAAAGTATTCTCACCATATAATTCTTTGATTTTATCGATATACTCATGTGCATATTCTTCTTCATAAACCTTATCCATCAATCGGATTGCGGTTCGGATTTTCTGAACTTTTATTGGTGCGGATAAAGTAATCGCTCTTTCGGATTCCAAATGATTTGCAGTTCTTTCCAATTGTTTTTTGAAAAGGTCTACTGCATATTGATAATCGAAATCAAACCCCTTCCAAATGAGTGGAAAGAAATCGATTACTCGTTGGATTTGTCTATATTTTCGTCTAAACCAATACATTCAAAATTGTGTTTACTAATCCACCAATGATTAATGCAGCTAACATAAATGCACAACCATAAGCCATTACCTTATAGTTAGATTCTACCTGCTTTTGGCTTCTACCTTGCCATTGTTTTGGTTTCCACTTTTTACCTTTTCCCATTATCTAATAATTTTGAATGATTGAACTTTATTACAATTGGTACATACAATGGTATCAATTCTACCTCTCACACAACTATCCTGCTCCCATAGTTCAACTAACTTTGGGTCTGAACAACCACACTTACTATCTTCAGTACAGCTTCTACTATTCCATTGTTTTAAGAATGGGTCATTAATCCATTCTTCTCTGAGTTTACTTATCATATCCTACGAATCCAATTTTAGGTTGTTGAATGAATCCTTTCTTTACATAGTAATCCATATCCTCAGCCATTTGATAGTTCTGAAGGTATTCCAAATCATTTCGAATTCCTCTATGCATCCCAACCAAATCAAACCCAAATCCATATCTCGTACCAACCGCACCAGCAAATTCATTGAGTTCATCTTTATTACCTTTTTTGTAGATTTCTTCTAATTTTTCAAACAATTCAACTTTAATGAGTTTTGCCACCATATCGTTGTGTTCGTACATTTTCTCATTCCAAGGTTTGGTGATTTCAATTCCGTACTTAGTACCAATAACTTTCATAATAAGGTCTTTTATCAATTACAGGTCTAATATACAAAAAGATTTTGAATTATCCAAATCTTTCTTGAAGAAATTTATCTAAAGATTTGGTAGTTAATCTATAAGTTTTCATTTTCATTTCCAACTTATTACTATTGATACTGTATCTTCTATCATGTCCCAATCTATCATCCACATATTGGAAATCTACTTTCTTTCCTAAGATACCACCGATTCGTTCAATAATGTGTTTGTTACTCCAAACATCACCACTACCCACATTCCAGACGCCAACCTCTTTGAACATCAGAGTTTCGATTAATCGAACATTATCTTCAACCCAAATCCATTCTCTTTTATGTTCACCATCTCCATAAAGTGGAATACTTCTACCTTCCATAATTGAATTGTAGATGGTTGGTAGGAATTTCTCAGAGTGTTGATTTACACCAAAGTTATTACAAGTTCTCGTAATCAAAACAGGCAATCCATAAGTTCTCTTAGCTGCCAGAACTAAATGGTCAGCTGCTGCTTTGGTTGCTGAATAATACGATGATGGATACAATCTTGCGGTTTCGGTTGCGGATGGTAGTTGGGCTGAATCCATATCACCATAAACCTCATCGGTTGAAATCTGAACAAACTTCTTTAACTTAGGATTCTTTCTAGCTAACTCTAATAGATTGAATGTACCTTCTACATTGGTTTTCACAAAAGGTAATCCATTCTTAATGGAGTTATCCACATGAGATTCAGCGGCAAAATTTACGATGTAATCATATTCACCCAAATCTTCAGCAGTTACCTCACAAATATCTTTTTGTAAAAATGGTATAGATGGTTCAATCAAATCCCTATTGGATGCATATGTTAACTTATCTACTACTAAGATACCTTCAGTTGAGATTCCCTTTCGTTTCCGTAAGTAATTTACAAAAGATGAACCAATAAAACCACAACCACCTGTAACTATTATTCTCATTTGTCTATACTAATTGAAACTAATCTATGGATTTTTTTAATTGCTTTTTCTAAAGTTTTGGTATGAAATTTAGGATGCCATCTTCCCCAAATTCCCAAAAACCACTTATCGTTCCACTCTACAGTAAAAACGGATTCACCCCGTAATTCATGCTCAAGAATACGATACCGTTTCATTTCTCTACTCCAGCCTTTATCGCTTTTCACTTTCAATGATTTTAAGAATGTTTTTTACGGTATTCTTACCCACCTTCACTACATAATATGGTATATCCTTTGAAATCAAAGTACTTTCAATGATTCTATCTAACTCCTTTGATTCTTCCAATGTCTGATATCTTTCATCATCATTATGAATTCCCTCATCACTTCTTTCCAATAAGATATTGATGTTATCGTATTTGTGATGTAAATCTACAATCATCTGGTCAAATGCTTTAGAGTAAAACTCAGCTGGATAACCTGTATTGTAGTAGTTCTTATAGATTAGGGAGAACATAATTGGGGAATCCACAACTATGTAATCTACCTTACCATAAGATTGTGCGATTCCCCTATGTTGATTTGCAAGTACATAGAGTTGGTCTCTAATAGCTTCGTTATTTTGGTCCCAAGCTAATACCTTTGGAAATTCGTATGGATTATTACAACTAATATGCTTCTTTTTCAACTTATAAGTTAATCCGGCCGCAATAGATGATTTTCCAATTCCAGGTCCACCAAATAAATTAATCAATGTACTCATTCTCCTTACAAAGATAAAATGTATTCTCTCAATCTATCGTTCGGAGCCCATCCTAATCTTTCTAAGGTATCATCGTTCTCTCTAAGAGTTCTACGATAATTACCAGGAACATCAGGTAGATGAATTTTTTCCAAATCACCAAATCGTTCTTGGAAGAATCCAAAGACTTCGTTGATAGAATAGTTCATACCCGTTCCCAATTCCCAAGCATCTTCATGTTTCTTATCACTCATTCCGATTTTGTAAAGTGCATCACAAATATCTTCTACATAAGTGAAATCTCTTCGTTGCTCACCATCTGAGATAATAGTAATTGGTTTACCTTCTTCGATTTGTTTTCTCCAAATTCCAATTACCGCTGCCCACTGTCCATCTACCAATTCGTTTGGTCCATAAACATTGTAGAATCTTGCAATCTCAAAGTTACAACCATACGCAGTTCGGTACATCTTTAGGATATCCTCACCCAATTTTTTACAAGTTGCGTATGGTGAAGTTTCTGGATTACACCATCGAGATGATGAACCGCTATAAACCACCTTTACATTGTTTTGTCTTGCCCATTCTGCAACAATCATTACACCATTGGTATCTACTCTAAAAGTTTCCATCGGGTCATCAAAGGATGGTTGGATTCTAGCCAATGCAGCTAGGTGATAGCATAAATCAAAGTTATCACCTTTCCAATATAGGAGGGTTTCAATATCCCCATACACATAGTTACATCCTTCAACTTCGTATTCTTTTAAACCCGTTGAAAGGTCATCCAAAGAAACCACATCGTGTCCTTCGGATAGTAGTTTTTTAATTAAGTTTGAACCAATAAAGCCGTTCCCGCCAGTTACTAATATCTTCATATAGCTTTTATAGTTTGTATGTTAATTTAGTAAAGAATGTTCTTCCGTTCTGAAACTTCAGATATTCTCTATTCGTAAAGTTAAATATGTTATTCGAACCGATACCGAATACAAAATCACCAAATTGTTTGGTCACAATTCCGTTTAATAAAGTATGTTGAGGTACGAATTCGTTTACATCTTGTGTTCCACTTCTATCGATATCTCTGAAGAAGTATTCAGATTTGTACACACCATTTAAGTTGAATGCATAGTTTGATTTAGTGGTATAGGTTGCCGATAAGTTTGCCAAATGTTTAGGTCTTTCACCTAAGAAGAACTCAGTTCCATCTGCTTTGTTGGCTTGAGTTTCTAAGTATTGATATGAACCATCAAAACGGAAGTTTTTGGTTTGGTAGGTTTCACTAACCTCAATCCCTCTAAAGGTTGCTTCTGAAATGTTGGTATATCCAAATAGAAGAGTTTGATTCACAAACATTCCTGCTAATACCGATTCAATCAAATCGGTGGTGTTGGTTTGGAATAGATTGATTCCAACTTTACTCTTATCATTGATTTTATATGATACTCCGAAATCATAAGAGATAGAAGTTTCAGGTCTTAGTTGAGTAATATCCTGCGTTGCGTATGATAAGAATGCGATTAGATTTTGTTGAGAGTAGAAATCAATTTGTTCTTGAATGTTATATGCTCCCAACACATAGAAACCTTGTGAGAATCCACCATAGTTAATGTATAGAGTTCTGAAATCAGGTACTCTAAATCCATAACCAACCGATGAACTTAATTTGAATTTCCCCAAATCGTAAGTTGCAGATACTTTTGGGGAAAAGTTTGTTCCAAAATCTGAGTAGTTATCATATCTACCACCGGCAACCACATTGAGTTTGTTTAGATTCAGATAGTGTTGTACATATCCAAATGATGAATTCAAATCCCTATCACCACCATATCTTTCAGTATTGTAAGTATGTCCTCTATAACCAAAACCAAAAGTAGTAGAGTTTTTATCATTCCAATTGTAAGTGTTAATCATCTCAGGTTGGAAAATGTTTTGCTCACTCTCATCCAACTGAACCACTTGCTGACCGAAGTATTCAAATGAAGATTGGTTTGCGTTACTAAAGTTTGAATTGGATACCTTAATCTCACTTACATACTTTCCAAATCTACGAGTATAATTGAAATCAAAAATTGCATTCTTAGATTCATTCACCTCATCCACTGGAACTAATTGCCCTTGAGTATTCGTTTCAGTAATCGTTGAACCTTCACTCTTCTTATCCAAATAAGTTACACCTAATGAAAACTCATTTACCCCATCGTTGAATGTAGTTCTATTTGAAACATTGAATTGAGTAAATGGTAGTACATTGTTTCCATATGTGTCTGGGTCAATATCAAATCCATCCGAAAATCCATAACTGACTTGAGATACATTCTTCAGATTCTTCTTACTAATCATTGCAGTAATCCCAGCTAACAAATCGTTATTCGTTCCATACTGAACACTATTGGTTACGGAATTCTCCCCACCACCTTTCTTAGTGATAATGTTGATTACACCACCAATAGCATGGTTACCCCACAATGAGGACATCGAACCTTTAACAATCTCTACTCTTTCTACATTCCCCAAATAGATGTTGGATAAATCCAAGGCTCCACTCTGTCTACCAGCAATGGGAACACCATCAATCATTACCAACACATATTCTGAGGATAGACCTCTTAATTGGAATCCACCACTTTTTGGAGGAGCTACAAAGAAACCTTTCTGTCTTAGAAGGTCATCCATTGTATTGAGGTTTAATTTTTCAATTTCATCCTTACCAATCACCTCCGTTGGTACGGGAGAATTCTCTAAGGAAATCTCACTTCGAGTGGCAGTTACCACTACATCTTCCAATACTATGGTAGTATCGCTTTGCTGAGAGAATACGGATGTACTCAATCCCAACAGAAATAATAAACTTATCTTCTTCATCTAATTTTATTTAATTCTACAAATATACGAATTTATTTTGACTTATACAACTTATAGTTGAATTATTGTTCTACCACCTGATGGTTTATTCCACTTTCCAATTGGACAATCTGATGATGAAACTACCTTTGCTGGTAGGAAACATCCACATAATCCACAATTCTGCCCAAATCTATTTGGACAATCTCTACAAATGGATAATCTACGCTCCCCCTCTTGTTTTACTTGAGGGTTCAAAACTCCAACATTATCTTTTAGATAATTACCCCAACCTACAAATATATCTTTTATTAGTTTCATTTATATAGATATTTCCAATTATCAAATTTATCATCATTTAGTTTTTGTCTTACCCTTTCGGTGGATATTCCAAAATGGTTAGCACAATCTTTGAGAGAATAAAAATCAATTCCCTCACAATTAATTATGGGTTTTTCTAATTCTATGTTATTTTCCCACAAATCCATCATTTCTTGGTAGGTAATATCCCAACCATCGGCTCGTTTCCAATGTCTATATACTGGGTTGTTGGAATCGATTATGTTTCTGGCCAATTGTTCGGTGAAATCTCCACCAATCAATTCAGCAATCTGTTTTGGATTCTCAAATGGAACTCCACCTACTTCATACTTAATGGTTGGTTTGGTTTCCTTACCAATAATCTGCCAATCTTTATAAGAGGATTTGGTGGAAAGGCATCTTCTCTCCACTTCAGATGCTACTAACTTATTTGGGTCAATATCAATCGCTGCATGTCTAAAGGATAGATATTCTTTTCCATTCACTCTACACATTGGTTCGCCACCTTTGATTTCTTCGGTAGCAATATCTGGATTCCCTTTGACAAAGACCAAAACATTTTGGTGAACTGATGGTATCTTACGATTTCGTTCAAAGTAAGTTTTACCCACTCGAGAAGCTTGATGTTGGGAATTGAAGAGAACCATATCATTGTAAAACGATAATCCATGTTTCTCACACATCTGAATAGTTTTGTGAACCAAACCTCGATACTTTCCAATGGAATACTTTCCCGTTACTGAGGGTTCTCTGACTTCAGAAACTACAATCGCAAAGAATCGATGGTTCTTTAACTTAATTGTAGATTTGTAGATAATATCCTCTAACTTCTTATCGAACCACTTTTCACTCATAGTCGATAAATCCGATGGGTTATCCGAATAAACTTCTAAATCATAATAAGGAGGACAGGTAAAGACAAAATCGAATTCTTCATCTAAGAAGAATATCTTAGCACTACTATCACCAACTATCCAATTGGGTTTCTCAGATTGTTTACGATTGGCTTCGATTTGAGATTCGGATAAATCAATCCCCGTATATTTTCTACCCATCTCTTCGGCTACAATCCCTCGAACCGACCCTCCAGCGAATGGGTCTAAGACTTTCCCACCCTTTGGTGAGAACCAATCGTACATGACTTCACAAAGGACTGGGTCAAAGATAGATACATTCGATGAGGGATTATCCCAAAAGATAGTTTTGGATTCAATATCCTCCCTACCTAATTCCGATTGAATCCCATAGGTAGTAATCCAAAAATCTTTTCGCTGTTTCCACTCTTTAGTACGAGTATCTAAAACTGAAAATGGTGATATCATCTATAACTTTTTGTTAATAACTACAAATATACGAAAAAAGGTTGGAATATCCAACCCTTTCTCTATTTTATTTTTAAATTCTACACCCTTGGGTTGTATAGAAGGAGGCCGCTCCATTCCAATATCGAACTATTTGACTATTTTGTTCGGCATAATACCCAAAAGGAGCTGGATTTGTTCCATTTATATCATTCCACAACATCGTTGATGATTCCCAACCAGGATCGTTAGTTGTTACTCTTGTAATTCTATCTAATATTACATTTCTACAAGCAATATCTGGGTTACTTCTATTATATCCTGTATTAAAGGGGAAAACACGTATAAGTTGAAAACCATAAAATTCAGACATAGCATCAGGGGTCCGAAATCCAGCTCTAGATGACATATTTCTTAGAGATAGATTCACATAAGAAGCGCCGCCAACTTCGGCCAGAATATCATATCGTAAAGATAATTGTCCGGATGATTTAACTGCCATTACTTTTCTCTTTTACTATAAGTATTAATGGGTATGTTTTACTTCGTGTTCTTCCCAACCTTTGATGGGTTTCACATTCTCAAATTCAAAACATCTCCACACTCCATCTTTTTCAAAATAGATGTGTTTAATCATATCCGATGGTACATGTCCTCCCGTTGGTAACACTAAATGGTCCTCATCCCATTTTAGTTCTACAGTTACGGTTAGATTTTGAATATCATCCCAAACTCTTTCTTGTTCTTCCAATAATCTCCATTCCCCTCGATTCATGTATTGGTCTTGTAAAGCACAATTTAGATAAGAGAAGGTAGCTTTTAAATTCTCCTTTGAATCTGAAAAGGTAGCCGCTGGTGCTAAGTGTCCTTTATCCCACACATTACGATAGTAATCCTTCGAATCCGATGTATGTACATCTTTAGGGACCCAAAAATCCATTGAACCTCTATCCGCATTCTTTGGACGGTTGGTGGATGTATAGACTAACTTCGTAGGTTGTTCATAAATCTCATTGTACCATACCTTAAAGATGGAGGTCTCTACATACACCTCCTCTCTTAACTCCTGTGGCTGGGTTTGTGCAATACTCTCAACTTCACATCCAAATAAAAAGATGGAGATAAATAACATTTTTACTAAATTTAATTTACTCATAATTCTATAATTTAATTCCGATTCCTAAACCCACTCTTATCTCTTGACCAAAACTAATTTGAGTTATTCCTTCCAACCATTCCCATCCATATATCATTCCTACTTTCGCAGATAAATTGGTTTGTGAGGTTTGATTGATTCGGTAATACCCATTTTCTCTACGAGGAGATAAGATAAAGGTTTCATCTCTATAAGTATCCTCTTGAGTCGTTTTTCCAATTCCCAAACCAATGAAAGGAGAAACCCTTTTAATGGATTTTCCAAACCCAATCACTAATTCTTTTCTATCTAACGCAGTTCCAATGTATTCATCTTCCCACTCTTCTACTTCCCATGGATAGATGTTCTCATAGTAAGGATAAGAAGAAGGAATGGAAAGGTGATATTGAAGTAGGAGAAAAGTTTCCCCACCAATGGTTAAATAAGGAGAAAAAGTTGGAGTTTGGGTAGTTACTTCACTCAGGACCCCAAAGGAAATCCTCAGCGGAGGTCGTTGTGATGTTATCCGATTGGTATCCGTTGTAATGATATAAGTTCGATTATCCCATCTTCGATTCGGATTCCAATAGGGAGTGTAACCCCACACCATCGGGTCATAGTAATAAGGTCGATAGACACTTCTCACTCTTTGTGGAGTTCTATTGTAGTTATCGTTTTGGTTATTATTCGGATTGTATGGTGGTTTGGATTGGGCTCGGTGCTCTATCACTTTGGCCTGTTTTTGAGTTCTTTCCGAACTCTGTCCGTAGAGGTTGGTGGAGAGTATAAGGAGGGTCAAAAGAAAAAAGGGATACCATCCCATCTCCCATGCTTTGTAGATGTTTTCACCTACTCTCAATATGAACTCTTTTATTTTAGCCACCCCTTTAAATAGTTTAATCGATTGTGATACAACTTCTCACATTTGGTGGGACAACATTTGCCGGAGGTTTTCCATTCCAAATACATCTTTAATTGGGTATCTTCCGAAACTAATTGACGCTCCCATTGTGGTTGGATGCCAATGGAATGTTGAATGGTGTAAATGATGTGGTTTAAATCCATATTGTTGTATCCCCCAAATTCCGAACTAAGCTTAGTTACTTAGCTTGAAGCTTGTTATATTGTATAAATATACATATCTCAAACTATCAAAAAAATTTGGTCAACGACTCACCCCCCCACCGAAACGGATTGAAAAGAGGAATCCCCCTTAATCTTCGTAAGCAGTACTTTTGGTTGGGGTAGAGATATAATCATCAACTCCATCCTCTAAATAATCCTCATCGGTGGTGGGTTCGTTTCTCTGATTCCACTCTTCGTTAAAATAAGTAAAGTCTGATTCTTTCTTCTTAAACATTTTAAATTAGGTTGTTATCGATTAATACTTGCTCACCTCTGGGTAATAATTTACCCTTTGCTACTGATGATACATACCATTGATATCGTAGGTGATATACCCTATGATTTGTTTTGTTTCTTCGAAGTGTACCGTCTATTTCGTTTTGCCAAGGAGTTTCATTTGGAAGTACACTTGTTTTAAGTACATCCTTTATCCAAAGTCCAAATTGATGATTTTGAGTAAATTGAGCATTCTGGTCAAACTTATATAGGTTATCCTTAATTTGAGTTTGTGGTATTTTGATTCTAGTAACTTCTTCTTTTATATGAAGCGTTTCCATATCCAATTGATAAAATAAATCTAATATATCATTAGATAGTACCAAATCATTGGTTGCCCAAAAATCTTCTTGCATATAAAATACCAAATCAGAATCTATTTGGTTCAATCCTCTAAGTAATCGTGTACCCCATTCACCTTTACCACTTTTGATATGGATTACCTCATCTACAAAATCCGGTGCTTTCTCTTCGGATAAAAAATAAATTGGTCCGTGGTTTGATACATACTTTTTAAATAAAGTGTACCAATGATTCCAAGTCCAACTATAAGAATCCATAGTATGAAGTAGGATTGGAATTTTCGTTATATCAGTAACCATTTAGAATATATTAACTATAATCTTTGCGATTCCGTTTTGAGTCATTATAGGTACTATCATATCACCATTTACTGGATTTAATAACATCTTACCTTCTTCCAACTTTTTGTTTTGGTAAGGAGTAAGACCCTCCAATATCTTTTTGGTAATTAGAGGGTCTTTAATTAAATCCGTATCTGAGATATATGAGTACATTAGTATTTAAGAGATACCGTTAGGATACATTCCGATAACCCCTCAAACTTAGATTGTACTGGTTGGATTTTGTTGATAACCCATTTTGTCTTTTGAAAGGTAATCTCCCCACCTACCGATAAAACAGGCCCACCTTCGAAATCAAACATCGTTGTTTCACCTGCATCATTTGTGGCGGTTCTCTGAAATTGAGATTCACCCATCACTCTCAATCGGTTAGCATCAATCTTTTCGATTGTTCTATCCAACCCATATCTACTTTGAATAATTTCCATAACTTCTAATATTAGTTATTGTTCATACATTTTAATTCGTTCTTCATAGAGAGAAACCAGTTGAAAGTACTCTAGCTTCTCCTTACTATACATATTACCAAAATTATTTATTAAATTCAATACACTACCATTTGTTAAGTGCTGATAGTGAGCACTTTGAATTGTTCTGAGAACTTTCATATAAGCTTTTATCATGGTTGTAATCCTTTAGTTGTGTTTCTACCTAATTGTATTGCCATTTCGGATGGAGTCATTCCCATCCCTACTTTCTTTTTGTACCACCAATATAAATCTTCAGTAGTACCTCTACCACCGATTTTGGAATCCATTGCTTCTTCCCACAAATCCTGTCCAAATTCTGCAGCCAATTCCTTTTTGAGTTGATTCAATCGAACTTCTTCTTCTTCATGTGCTTTCTCATCTAATTTGAGAGCCCTTACATTCTTCATCTTTGCTCTTTGATGTGCTTCTACCTTTCTAT
>Ga0209137_1003552_pt1 | contig 12997 bp, 8 predicted proteins | sample SaaInl5LU_22_DNA_FD_184642 | JGI IMG/M metagenome (GOLD analysis project Ga0209137, IMG submission 184642) | Marine microbial communities from expanding oxygen minimum zones in the Saanich Inlet - ESP_105LU_22_DNA (SPAdes) (version 2) | ecosystem: Environmental > Aquatic > Marine > Intertidal... | reverse complement strand
ACCTTCCACCTCCCTAAAATCTGCTGTACTATTTTGTTGCACAAAGCTTCGACTGTAAACCGAAAGAGATTCCGAAAAACGGGCATTGGCCTCTGCAAAAAGAGTGTCGTAAACCAATGACGATTTCCCACTACCTGAGAGTCCTATGACTACCGAGAGTCGGTTTTTGGGGAATGAAACGTCAATATTCTTTAGATTATTGGTCGAAACGCCATAGAAATCGATTGAATCTCGCTTCATCTGACTGAACTTTAAAGTTTTACTTTCGGATTTTTTCTCTTGCGACCTTGGAACTCCTTGATAAATCAATTGACCGCCATTTTTTCCACCACCCGGCCCCAGATGAATTTGCCAATTTGCAGCTGAAATTATGGACTGATCTTGCTCAATGCAAACAACAGTGTTACCACCATCTACGATCTTAAAGAACATGGCAAGAAGTGATTTCAGATCCGAATAATGCAATCCAATGCTCGGTTCAACGATAATGTACAAAGCATTTCCAGAATCCCGTTTTTGAAGTTGATTGGCAATCTTAATTCGTTGCGCCTCTCCACCGGAAAGTGTTATTGATGACTGTCCTAATTTCAAGTAACCCAGTCCGATATCACGAAGCGTTTCAAGGCCATTTCGGATTTTTTGTAGCGCTTTCAAATCTTCATTCATAAAGAAATCGAGCGCTTGTTCGACAGAAAGCTCATAAATCGCGGCAATCGACTTATCATTGAATTTAATCTCCAACGTTTCTGGGTTGAACCGATCTCCTCCACATGTACCACAAAGAATTTCCACCTTGCCCAGAAAGTGCATTCCCATTTGAATTTTCCCAGCACCTTGACAGGTTTCGCATCGTCCGCCCTTGTTGTTAAAAGAAAAACGCGATTTAGTATATCTTCGTTTTTTGGATTCTGGCAAACTCGCAAAAAGATCTCTGATGGAATCAGAAATCCCCAAGTACGTGGCTGGGTTGCTTCGAGGCGTTCTCCCAATTGGCGATTGATCAACAAAAATTAACTGATCCATGCGATCCAAATTCTCGATAGATTGAGCAGAAACCGACTGGAATGATTCTGGCTTCAGTTGGAGTTCCATTGCTTTTCGCAAGGTTTCAATCACCAATGCTTTTGTTCCAGAGCCCGACTTTCCATTCACAACATTCAAGGCATTGATTTTGAAGGCAACATCGATATTCTTTAAGTTCTTAGCGGTGCAACCTGCAAATCGAATTTCTTCTAAAAACACCTTTTCTTCGCCCTGTAAATCAACATAATCTTTCGTGAGCGCTTGGTACGTTGGACTAATGTCCTTCAAGGTTTTTAGCTTCAAGAAATTAGAAAACGTGCCATTAAAAAGAAGCTCTCCGCCCTTCATTCCTGCTTTTGGACCGATATCTATAACCCAATCGGCATTTCGAATCGTATCCAAATCATGCTCCACAACTATCACAGTATTTCCCTTCGAAACCAGGTGCTTCAAATGAGCGATCATGTTTGCATTTTCCTCAGAAGTCAGTCCAATGCTGGGTTCGTCCAATACATACAACACATCGCTCAAAGGCGCGGTAAGTTGATTCGCCACTCGGATTCGCTGGGCTTCACTGGCAGAAAGCTCCGTTGCGGGCTGATCCAACGTTATATGCGAAACTCCCAAGTCGTCGAGTAACATGATCTTTGTTTGCATCTTCTCTACTATCGCTTTTGCAACAGCACTCCATTTTCCTTGAGCAATCCACGCACTTAATTCTTTGATCTCATATCGGGCGACTTCAGCAATTGTATTTCCGTTCACAGTTACGCTCAAAGCCTTTTGATTGATTCTATCTCCGTTGCACTGAGAACAAACGACAGATGAAACATACCTGAGAATATTCTCATTACGATCGCGACGAAGTATGTCTGACATTATTGGAATCATTCCCTTGTAAAAACCTTCTTCTCTCGGCTTTGCTTTAATCCCAGTCCACTTCAGACGCGACTCCAAACTATGTTTTCCGAAAGGCACTTTTATTTTTACACTTCCGAATAAGATCACATTTTGCTGATCGAGCGTTAAGTCATTCCATGGTATATCGACATGAAATCCTTCCGCCTGACAAACATCATTTAATACTTCCATCGTTACTTGCGAGTACATTATATAGCCAGTAGGCAAGGTTGGGGCTAAAGCTCCTTCTCGAAGGGTTTTTTCAGGATTCGTAACTAGCTTATTCACATCTACCTTCTCCTCAAGTCCTATGCCTGTGCATTTCTGGCATTGTCCTTCCTGGGTATTAAAAGAGAAAAGTGCGCGAGAGAGCCTAATCTCCTGATCTGTTTCTCCAACGCGTGCGTACAAGAGTCTCAGTAAATCGTACAAATCCGACATAGTGCCTGCTGTTGAGCGTGCATTCGCCGCAGTTGTTTTCTGGCCAATTGCAATTACAGGGGAAAGTCCTTCGATGGAATCCACTTCGGGTTTACTGAGTTTCCCAGCATACAATCGCGCAAAAGTAGGCAGCGTTTCGAAATATCTTCGTTGTCCTTCACGAGCGATAATATCAAATGCCAAACTCGACTTTCCAGAACCAGAAACACCCGTCACTACAATCAATCTATTGTGAGGAATATCCAGTGAAATATTTTGAAGATTGTTGGCTCTCGCTCCCCGAATGGAAATTTGATGTGCATCCATTTTTTAAAGATAAGAAGAGTGAGGACTTTTGGAATAAGGAATAATGAGTTAAGAATGATTGGTTTCTCCAACGGAAAATCAATTCCCCCTTCGGAGGGGGTTAGAGGGAGGAGTTTCATAATTAGAAATTATGAATTCAAACTCACTCCACTACGGCATTTGAAATCTTTCCAAATATTCGGCGCGACGCGTCATCATGTTCCGAAGGAACTTCTTGTTGAGCGCCCAGTAATGATCCTTGTGAAATTGCATGAACTCACCATCGGCATGAAAACTGAAGATTTCTGTGTCGTAAAGAGTTAATTTTCGGAAGGGAATCACCCAAGAGTAACGCGTGTTTTTAACGTTGAAGTGTAAGATCACTCCAATCGGTCTAAGCTCAATATTGCAATACACCAAACCCGTAGCTTTCTCCAAAATCTTTTCGAAGCCAGCGCTACTTTTCTCAATGAGCATTCGATGCGAACCGATAGGTTCACCACTTAATTTCTTTCGTAAACCGAATGCTTCCCCTACTTCCTTCTCAATTTTTCGTTTGAGTTCAGGATCTATGTATGTGCTATCGTGTATCATAGCGTTCTCTTAATTATTCCCGAAAAATGGAGCATCTATGGCAGAGTCGAATTTAAACGCTGAGTCGTTTTCCGCTTTATCTAATTTATTACTGATGGTCAAACTCCAGAGAACTAATTCCATACAGAATAATTTGTCTTCATCGTTTAACGTGGCTCCAAATTCATTCACCAAATCAACAAGCGGTTGAATAGAAGTCAAATTTGACTTAAACTCTTCGTCCGTGTCTGTGTAATTCAGCTCTAAGAAATTAGAATCGAACCAAGAAATGACATCGGTGTACGGCGTTTTCACTCCTTCCTTCTCTAACTTCGGTATTCTTGGGAAGATTTTCTCAAATTGCGTCATTACCGCGTTATCGATTAGGATCCTCGCGACTTCATCAGCGCCTTCCTGCTCTCCTTCATATACCAACTCAATTTTCCCAGTGATGGATGGAACAATGGAGATAAAATCGACCAATCGAACCGAGGTTTTCTTAGAACCTGTTTCGATTAAACGCAATTTTGCTGCTGCGAAAAGATTTTCCATCGCGCTAATAGTCAAACGGGCACTCACTCCACTTTTCGCATCAACGTATTCGCTATCTCTTGCCTCAAAAGCAACCTCTTCCAACAAGTTTTTTGCCATTTCTGGAATTGAGATATGGGATTTATCTGCTTCAGAGATCTTGGCTTCCTGTTCGGTAATGGATCGCGCCAACTCAATCGATTTAGGGTAATGAGTGAAGATTTGAGATCCAATTCTATCTTTCAATGGCGTTACAATACTTCCACGATTGGTGTAATCTTCAGGGTTCGCTGTAAATACAAATTGAATGTCCAAAGGCATTCTCAACTGAAAACCGCGAATTTGAATGTCGCCTTCTTGTAAAATATTGAAAAGAGAAACTTGAATTCTTGCCTGTAAATCCGGGAGTTCATTGAGAACAAAAATGGAACGATTGGCTCTTGGGATCATTCCGTAATGCAATACGCGCTCGTCAGAATACGGCAATTTTAAGGTTGCCGCTTTGATTGGATCTATATCTCCGATTAAGTCAGAAACATTGACATCCGGTGTCGCTAACTTTTCAAAGAAACGGTTGGATCGATGCACCCAAGCTATAGGAGTTTCGTCTCCATTTTCTTCGATTAAATCGCGTGCATATTTCGAAATTGGATTGAACGGACTATCATTGATTTCAGAACCTTTTACAATAGGCATGAATTCATCCAACAAATCGACCATGCTTCGCGCAATTTTCGTTTTCGCTTGACCTCTCAAACCGAGAAGGTTGATATGATGTCCAGCTAAAAGTGCTTTTTTCAATTGTGGAATCACGGAATCTTCATATCCCCACAAACCTTCAAATGCGGGTTCTTTCGCTTGAATTCGTGCTATTAGATTGGCTTGAATTTCTTCGCTGATTGTTTTATCCTTATAACCAGAATCCTTCAGCTCCTTAAATGTAATCTCTTTCTTCATCTTCTAATTAAATCCGTTTTATTCTATTTTTTTCGTAGTCTTCAAATATCATTTCACCCAACCCAGAAAGTCCTGTCAGAAAGGCCTTTCCTTGATTTTGAGCAGTGAAAATTTCAACAAATCTTCTTAAATATGGGTCTTGCGCAATCATAAACGTAGTGATGGGGATTTTTAATTTCCGTGCCTGCGCTGCCTTATTCAGACATTGTTTCACAATCATTTCATCAAGACCGTTACTGTTTTTGTAAAACTCTCCGTTGGGCAGTTGAATACAACTTGGCTTGCCATCGGTGATCATGAAAATCTGCTTGTTCGTGTTTCGCTTTCGGCGAAGAATGTCCATCGCTAATTCAAGTCCAGCAACAGTATTCGTATGATAAGGGCCGACTTTCAGATAGGGCAAATCTTTGACCTGAATTGGCCAAGCTTCGTTCCCAAAAACGATGATATCAATCGTGTCCTTAGGATATTTTCGCCTAATCAACTCAACCAATGCCATGGCTACTTTTTTTGCTGGAGTAATGCGGTCTTCACCGTAAAGAATCATAGAGTGACTGATATCAATCATCAAGACGGTACTCATTTGCGCTTTGTGTTTCGTTTCCTCAACGATCAAATCATTTTCGGTCATCCTTAAATCTGAAATCCCGTGATTGATCTGCGCATTTTTCAAACTTTCTGTCATGTTGACTAGCGACATGTCATCACCATATTGATACGACCGATTCTCTCCGTCTTTTTCATCGCCAACTCCAATTTTGGTCGTTTTATGACTTCCCAACCCACTTTTTCTCAGCTTTCCGAAAATTTGATCAAGCGCATACTTTCTCAAGGCAGCTTCTAACTTTGCTGTGAGAACACTCTTTCCTTTTCCTGCTCCAGTATTTCCATCTTCTGGATCGATTTCTTCTTTGATATATCCTTTCTTAATAAGATCTGCTTTGAAATCCTCTAAAGTGTAATCATCGTTGAAAATATCGTATTCACGATCTAGTGTATCGAGCCAATCAAATGCTTCGTCCAAATCACCAGAAGTGTGTGTCAATAATTCCTTGAAAATATCGAAAACGCGATCGAAATGCGACGTTTCCTTCGGTACGTGTTTGCTGAATGTGAACCCTTTTCCAAAATCAAACGCTATTCCTTCCATCCCACTATTTTTGTCTCGTGTTCAACTGCCTGTCTAAGTTACGGAATTATTTGAATACCATGGTAAGTTTTAATTAGAAATTGCGGAATCCAAATCTAAAAAATGGGAATCTATATTTCTTGTGAAGGAATGGTTTGAGAAGGAACGCCACTATTCAGGACAGCAATCATTTTTGCAGCGATATCCTTGGCTTCAACAGCACGATACTTTTTCAGTGGGCCGATCATTATTGGTTTTAAAAAACGAAACAATCCAGCCGCGAATCCTTCTCCAGATCGGTGCTCATTTCGATCCCCAACAATCAAACTAGGCTGAAGAATATAGGTCGATTTGATACCAGACTCTTTTACTGCTTTTTCCATATCGCCTTTGATTCGATTGTACTCAAACAAACTTTTTGAATTCGCACCCAAGGCAGAAACTACAGCAAATCCTTGAACATGATTCTCTTTTGCCAATTGGGCAGCGGTCGCGGGAATTCCAAAATCGATTGCGCGATAAAGTTCTTTGTCTGGTGTCTTCTTTTTCGTAGTGCCAATACAGCAATAAACCTCGTCCCCAGTGAAATCAGCTTTGAATTGCTCCATTTCCAACAAATCGCCTAAAAATTCCTGAATTTTTTCGTGTTCTATTCCACAGCTGGATCGCGAAAAAAGCTTAACGGTATCGTACCTATCGTCAGAGAGTAATTGATCTAGAACGAGGCTTCCTGTAAGTCCTGTAGCACCGAGAATGATTGCGGTTTTTGGCATCTGCATCTATTTTTTTGATTTATTTTTCTCTATCTCACAACAGGCAACAAAATTCGGCTGGTTCCATATACCGTATGCTCCGCTTTTTCAAAATCAGATTTCTCTGCTTTGTAGATATTTTCAACGTAATTTTGCGGATTTAAATCGAAAAGTGGGAACATAGAGCTTTGCACTTGAATCATAATTCGATGTCCTTTCTGAAAAGTATGCCGTACTTCTAAAAGTGGAACTTCGACTTCGGATTTTTTGTTTTTCTTGAAAGGTTTTGGATCCTCAAAGCTGTCTCGGTAACGACCTCTTATATAGCCCACGCGGACTAATTTTTGATACCCGTTCATCTTCACTCCTTCCGCATCAGTAGAATCTGCAATTCGATCCATAGGAAGAACATCGATCACTTTCACGTATACATCTGCATCACCATGATCGGTTGAAAAATCAATCAAAGCGCGAATTACCCCTGATACATCGACATCCTCTGTGAGAACATCACTGGTAAATGTAAGAACATCTGGTCGCTTCGATGCAAAACGTTGATCGCCATTCATATAATATTTTGGCGCCATTATGTGAAAGTTATCATCCTCAATGAACGGAACAGGATGCTTTGGATCTGAAATGAAAATCGAATTGGAGCGCGATGCTGATTGACTTAGATTGCCCGTCGCACCCAAATAGAAGGTGATCGTATCTTTTTCTTGGAAAAAGGGATCGTTGTCGTAGGTTTCCCATTCGTGAGTGCCCATATTGAATACTTTCGCGGTGAAATCAAGTGGCTCTCCTTTTCCCTTTAAATGATATTCAAAATAAGGGAATTCTATTTCAGATTGATACTTTTCACCCAGACTGTCCCCGTAAAAAATATTGCCCAAACGATAACTTCCATTCCGCAATTTTGGATGACCATGCGACCAAGGACCTAGAACTAATTTTGCACTGCTATTAGGCGCTTTTGAATTTAATGTTCGGAATGATTTAATTATTCCATATAAGTTTTGCTCATCTGTCCATCCACCAACAACCATCGTTGCACACGAAGCTTCATTCAAATATTGTAACCAATTTCTTTCTTGGCGATACGCATCATAATTTGGGTGATTTGTGATGTTTTCCCAAAAAAAGTTATTCGGTGCGATCACATCATTGAATTCCGTCAACGCCATTCTATTTAGAAAAAAATCGTAGTAATCTACCCTAAGTCCATTTTTTCCATCTACAGTAAACGGCTTATCGTTTACGTTGTACCAAGACTCCTGCGTTGGCTCTGTTTTCTGAACTCCAAAAACATCCATCACTGGCAAGTAATTCAAACCGTAAAGTCCATAACGATTAAAATCTTCGAAGTAAAAATTAGTTACTGGCGCCATTGCCAAAACTGCTTTTAAGTTCGGGTGTTTCGAAACAGCAGAGACGAGACTAGTATGTCCCAAATAAGAATTCCCATATTGGCCGATGTTCCCATTGAAATTTTTCAAGTTGTCAACCAGCCATTCAAAAGTATCGTAGCTATCCGTTACTTCATCGGTCTTTGTGGAGTCTTTCCATGAGTACGGAGGTTTGGTATTTTCAAACTGCCCTTCTGACATCCAGCGTCCACGCATGTCTTGGCGAACAAAAATGTAACCAGATGCCACCAAATCAGGATTGTGCATTAGTTTATCTGGCATTGTGTCCTTGCCGTATGGCTGAACACTATAGGGCGTCCGAATCATTAACACAGGATAGTCTTTTGATTGATCCTTGGGCTGGTAGATAGTCGTGAAAAGTTTTACCCCGTCGCGCATTGAAATCGCAACTTCCCTTTTTGAATAATCATCAATGGTAAAGTCTTGTGCCTGTGAGAACCAACCGAATAAAACGGTCATCGAAATAAGAATGAGTCGCATGTATAAAGTTTGGTGCAATTTACCAATTTAAAACAACCCGTGGATAGCAGTTAGCGCTTGTTGGGCGGGAAATTGACTAAATTTGAAAAGAACAATTTCGATATGCAAGTAACCCTACGACCATTTAACAACGACGATAAAGCATCACTCATAGCACTGGCAAACAACAAAAACATCAGCAATAATTTGTTCGATACCTTCCCATTCCCGTATACTTCAGAGGCTGCAAATGCATTTTTGAAAGACGCCATTGAAACAATCCCACATCAACGTTTAGCGATAACCTTCAATGGGGAACATGTTGGCAATATCGGTTTACACCCACTTCAAGATATCTACAGAAATACAGCAGAAATTGGTTATTTCGTAGGAGAGGAATTCTGGGGAAGGGGCATTGCTACTGAAGCTCTTAAGCAGATGATTGATTATGGTTTTTCCGAGTTGAAACTTCGACGAATTTCCGCGGGTATAATGGATTATAACAAAGCCTCCGCGAGGGTTCTGGAGAAAGTCGGATTTCAATTTGAAGGTGTTTCCAAAGGGGCAATTTTAAAAAATGGCGTTGTTTGCGACGAAATACGCTTTGGGATTTTGAACCAATAATTGAGTCCCCTGTACTAGGTGATGAATTGTTAAATAAACAAGTGTTTCAGCGATTGATAAGCGATTGCGTACATTTAGACCAGATAATTACTTATGAAGAAAAAAACAATCTTAGCAGTAACAAAAGTTCTGCCCCTGACACTGTTGCTTTTAACAGTTCAATTTTCCTTAAACGCTCAACGCGTGAAAGACGAAGCGCTCACCTACGAATATATCCAGCTTCCCTCAGAACCTGTTGACCAGACTATTAAGAACTATCAATCGGAAATAACGCAAAACTTTGCGTCAGAGAATGAGCGATTGACCGAAGAGTACGAAGCGAAAATGGCTGAAGCGAAAGCGAAATTTGACAAAGAAATGGAAGAGTACCCCGCGCTTGTTCAAGCTGCTGAAGATAAATACGCAGCAGAAATGAAGGAGTGGGATGAAAAACCTTTGGGAGATAAAATCATCGAAAAGCAAGTTCTTAACGAAAACAACAAGCCAGTGAAACACATTCCATCTGAACCGCGTTTGGATTACGTTCAGCCGCCTACTTTGCAACGCGAATATGAAGGAGACGCATTGGCGAACACCTACCTCACACTTGATGGATTCACCAACGATCCTGCTAACGCTTTGAAAATTGAGGTGATAATGTATGGTTTCGAATATACAAACCCACGAACAGTAACTGAGCAAAAGAACATTTTAAAAGACGGCAACACGACAAAAGTAAATTACTATCACGTTGAATTTACCTATCGTCATACGATGGCTGTGAAAGTCACCGACCCTCAAGGCAAAGAATTATTTTTCCTCACTCCAGTTGAATTGAATAATTATTCGAAATACGCGACAAAAGAATCAACGACGAGCCAAACAGCCAATAAAGAAGCTTTGGTTTCAATGCACGAGGAAAAAATCATTCAGGAAAACCTTCTTTTTATCAAAAACCTTGTCAACGATAAAATCGGGTTTAAGCACCAACCGAGAACGGTGAATTTATCTTATGTACAAGAGAACAAGGGCGAATACAACGATTTATTGGAAGCTTATAACGTTACAAAATCAGGCTTGGCGATGTTAATTGACAATAAAACAGGCGCAAAAGAGAAATTGGATCAATCGATAGAAATGTATGAAGCATTAATCTCAGAGGCGGATTTAAACGATAAGAAAGCGCGCATCAATAGTAAAGTTGCAATTCCGATTCACTTCGATCTCTTGGAGTGTTACTTTGCCAATGATTATTTGGACAAAGCTGACAACTTGTTAAGCTCTATGAACGTCATCTCATTGGATAAAAAAGAAGCGCAACTGAAAGAAGATTTCGAAAAACTTCTAAATGACACGAAAAAACGAAAAGAAGCAAATCTATAAACGAATCATGAATTTAATCACACTTACAGCAATCGCGGCATTTGCGATTTCGCCCTTGGTAGCTCAAACGTATTCTATTGAAGAAGGTTCTAGTACAGATCTTTACGAACAGAAACAAAGCGAAGAAATTGAGTTTACGGTAGGAGGAACACATTATTTCTTTACCTATCATTTCAAATCACCGCAACGACATTTTTATTTACAATCTACCCCAGTAGGAGGTGGAGCTATTCAGGCTGGAGAGTTAAAAATAGACGTTGGCGTATTCAACAGTTCCAATGAAATTGAAGAGGTTGTAGGTCTAGGAGATCACGCTTATGCACTTGTGACGAACCTCGATAAAGACGCTGGTAAAGCTTCGATGGTTGCCCTTAAAATTGACCCAAATGGGACGGTTGCAGAAGGAGGTACAGAAGTAATGCAATATGCTTTTGAAAAAATTATGCGTTCGGGATACTTCGCAGTAGCAACTTCTCCAGATCACAAAATGATGGCAGTTGTAGCGACGCTGCCTTTCGATAAAAAATCTGAAGCAAAACTGAAAATTTCAGTATACGATGACCAATTAAACGAAGTAAGCACAGGTGAATACACAATACCTGGCGAGGATATGCGTAACAAGCGAATTGAAGTGCAAATGGCAAACGATGGAACGGTATACTTCACAAGGTTCACTAACACGATCAAAGAAGGCTACGGTTTGTTGGTTCATCAATACAACTCGAAAAGTAAATCTGTCGAAAATACATTCGATATTAAAATGGACGACGATTATAAAATGCTCGAGTACAATTATGGTGTAAGTCCGAAAAATGAATTAGTGATCACTGGAACTTTCTACGAAGTAAAGACGTTAACAACAGGTTTAGACCCTAAGGCTGATCATATTTTCTTTTACACCAATAAAAACAAGACTGAGAATCTTTTCGAAAAAAGTGAAATTAGTACTCCTGCAGAAAACCTAATGGTCACGGAAATCCTATTTAGTGGTGAGACAACATTCGTAACAACGGAACAAATCAAAGAAGAGCGTATTGATAACCCATCAAATCCCGCAAGCACTGAGTACAACTACCGTTACAACCATGGAAATGAGTACATCTTTGGATTTAATGAAGAAGGTAAAAAAGCATTTGAATTAATACTTGAGCAATCTTTTTCAATGTCCAATTTCCACCGTCAATACGCGTCTGCGCACCATATCATTAATGGGAATTTGATCGTACTTTACAATGATGCATTTTCGAAATACCAGAACAGTGGAGATTCGGCAGGAAGCAGTGTGATTCCAGTGGCAGTTCAAATTGATCCAAGTGGTTTGATGAAACCAGCAGTGACATTCAAGAACGATTTGAAATTATCTAGTGGGCATACCATGTATACTTGTTATTCACTGACAGAAGGTAATTCAATTGTAACGATGATCCGTCATTTAAACACGATGAAAATTGCTACCATCAAGGTGAACTAATTCATTAAATATTTTCCAAAATCGCCGTTTTGTTTCGTCAATTCGGCGATTTTTTTTCTTGCTGCTTTCATCGCCACAACGGAAAAAATATCGAAAAGATAGCTACGATAAGTGAATATTTCATTTTCCAACAGAATTCATGTAATTCGTTCAAAACAAGAAAGATTCCTTTCAAAATTCCTCTGAATAGTCGACATTTGTTAGAATTACTTTCATACTGTAAACTGTACTACTTTGAATAAAAAGATCTCGGTACTACTTCTTGTTTTGCTTTTAGCTCCGACCGTTTCTCTTGGGCAAACAAATTCAATTGCAAGAATCTGGAATAATTTAGTCTTAGAATCAATTCGAAATGACTTTGCGCGACCAACAGTTCACGCAAGGAATTTATACCACCATTCAATTATCGCTTATGACGGCTGGGCTGCCTACGCTCCTTCTCAAACACGATTCTTTTTAGGAGATACGCTTGATGGATATGTTTGTGCGTATGATAGTATTAGCATTCCAGCAGATATTGCGGCCGCACGTCACATGACCATTTCTTATGCTTCGTATCGCTTCATCCAAAATAGATACGCGAATTCTCCTGACTATCCTGCAACAAAATCATTGATTGACAATCAAATGTTTCAATTTGGTTATGACACCTCTATCACGTCAACAGATTATATCAACGGAGGGCCAGCAGAACTGGGGAATTATTTGGCTGAACAAATTCAATTATACGGATATACAGACGGGTCAAATGAACTGAACGACTTTGAGAATATTTATTACGACCAACTGAATCCGCCTTTGGAAGTTGCACTTCCAGGAAATCCAGACATCCAAGATCCCAACCACTGGCAGCCTCTCGCGCTAGAAACTCTCATCGATCAATCTGGAAATGTTATCACAACCAATCAACCGCATTTATCTCCAGAATGGGGCGATGTTTATCCATTCTCACTGAAACCTCAAATGGCCAATCAATTGACTCGGAATGGGGATACTTATAATGTCTATTTTGACTCATTACATCCTGCTCTTCTAGAGGTTGGCGACTCTTCTGCATGGGAAT
>Ga0209137_1003548_pt1 | contig 13006 bp, 10 predicted proteins | sample SaaInl5LU_22_DNA_FD_184642 | JGI IMG/M metagenome (GOLD analysis project Ga0209137, IMG submission 184642) | Marine microbial communities from expanding oxygen minimum zones in the Saanich Inlet - ESP_105LU_22_DNA (SPAdes) (version 2) | ecosystem: Environmental > Aquatic > Marine > Intertidal... | reverse complement strand
AAATTACGGATTACCTAAGTCATCCACCTAAGTCATCCACCTAAAGTCATCCACCAAAACCTAAATAATCAGAAAAAAGTGGAATCGATCGAAAATTTGGTTGTTAAAACCGTGAAATTTAAAAGCAAACAAAAGTTACTCTAATAATCGGCCCCTTGCTACCCTTTGAAAGCTCGAAAAGCAAGTTTTTATAACGCTTTTCAACACATTTCAAAAACTGCAAAACTAGAAAAATTAAAGCCCCCCCAAACCAGCCCCTCTTTTTATTTTTAATTAAGCCTGCTGAAAGCTTAGAGCTAAGCCAAGACCGTAAAAAAAAAGAACTTTTACACAACCCCTTCTTAACCCACCGCTTAAAGTAAAAAACAAAAGCTACCCTCAAAACAAAAAAAATCGCATTGAAACCAAAATTATTAAATAGGAAGGCGGCGTAACTTAAAGAAAAAACTATCGACAAAAACAGAAGCTGGATGCTGAAATAAAAGATGGTTCTGCAAATCGACCTGCGGGCGATTAGAGTTCGGACAACCAAATCACCAGAATAATCATTGTCCCACTAACGACCAAACAACAGATTGCGACAATTGCTCCCAAGCCAATTTTACGATTGCCCATTAACCCATCCAAGTCCTAAGATATGGCAACATTAAAAGGGGAGAAAATTAATGTCTGAAGCTTGGATTATTGACGCATGCCGAACACCACGAGGAATCGGCAAGCCTGGAAAAGGTGCTTACACCGACGTTCACCCACATCTGTTGGGTTCCACAGTGCTGAAGGCACTTGCAGAACGAAATAAAATTAACACTGCAGATGTTGACGACATAATCTGGGGAACCAGTGCTCAAAAAGGCGTTCAGGGGGGTGATTTGGGTCGCATGTCTGCGCTCGACGCTGGTTATGATGTGCGCTCTAGTGCGATGACCTTAGATAGGTTTTGTGGTTCCGGCATTACGACGGTAAATATTGCCGCCGCTAATATAATGTCCGGCATGGAAGATCTTTGCATCGCTGGCGGAACTGAAATGATGTCGCTTTATGGTAGCGAAGGTTTCAAGGGTTCGCCATTTATGGATAATGGCAATGAGCATTTGCGTGAGCTACACCCGCAGCCGCACCAAGGTGTATGTGCCGATGCAATTGCGACCTTAGAAAACATATCACGCGATGCAGTCGATGACCTGGCTTTCACAAGCCAACAGCGCGCTAAGCATGCGATTGAGAATGGTCATTTTGACAAATCTTTAATCTCTGTTTTTCATCGCGACGGAACCTTGGCTTTGGACCGTGAAGAGTTCCCTCGCCCACAAACATCGCGCGAAGATCTATCAAAACTTGATGCATCGTTCTCTAAGCTTGCTGACTACCCGTTAGATGAACAGGGCACAACATTTAGAAAGCTAGTGCTTCAGGCCTATCCTGATCTAACTATCAATCACATTCACCATGCTGGTAACTCGTCTGGTGTCGTGGATGGAGCGGGTGCAATTTTGATGGCCTCACCTGATTATGCAAAAGCCCATGGCCTAAAGCCGCGCGCGCGTATTGTTGCTATGGCGAACATGGGGGACAGCCCAACTCTAATGTTGAATGCACCTGTCCCTGCAGCTCGCAAAGTTCTTGAAAAAGCAAAAATGTCATTGGCTGATATCGACCTGTTTGAAGTCAATGAAGCCTTTGCTGTTGTAACCGAGAAATTTATCCGAGATCTCGACATTGATCGCAGCAAGATTAATGTCAACGGGGGCGCGATCGCACTTGGCCACCCGATTGGCGCGACTGGCGCTTTGTTGGTCGGGACGGTTCTCGATGAATTGGAACGCCAAGACAAACAGTTTGGCCTCGTCACTATGTGCGCCGCAGGCGGCATGGCACCAGCTGTAATAATCGAACGCATCTAAGGCTATTCGATTTGACTGTGCTGCATGTTTGACGGCATTACACGTTGAAAGCTATTAAGGGTGTGGAGTATCTCCGCACCCTTTTTGCTCAGACCTATTTTCTCACGCCTCTTTTACAGATGAGCGAACAACGTTATTAGTGTTCACTGTCAGCTAAGCATTCGATAATATTACATGTTGTGATACTATCCCTGTCACATATTGGAGGGGAATTTGCCGCGTATTGTCACCTTATATATAGTTAAAGCATTCATGAAGTGGATTGCTATAACTCTTGGCGCCTGCTTGGCTCTGGGAACGGTGGCTGAATACCTTGAGAGCCTAAAGCTGATCAACCGACTGGATGGATCTTTGCTAGATGCAGCTACGATCACCCTGCTCGACCTGCCAGCCATGGCTTTGGAATTATCACCCTTTGTGTTTTTGTTCGCGGCCTCTATGACATACATCCGCCTTAATGATACTAGCGAGCTGACAATTTTGAGAAGCGCTGGGCTTTCGGTATGGCAATTTTCTTTGCCGGCGGTATTCGTTACTTTCATTGCCAGCACTTTAATTGTTATTGCTTTAGACCCAATTTCTTCTGCCGCTATTGCTAAGCGAGAAACAATTCTCTTGGAGTTAGATGGTCGCGAGGAAACGCTAAACCTTCTCTCTACGGGTGTCTGGTTCCGGCAAATTGAAAAGAATGAAACCTATATTATCCATGGGCAGAAAGTGCTCGATCCTAAGACAATGCACCTCGGCGACGTCAACGTATTCCGCTATTCAGCCAGTGGCGATTTTACGGAACAACTAACCGCGAGCGAGGCTAAATTATCCGGCGGTGTGTGGAACATCAAAGGCATTCAGACAGCACAAGCCAACACGGCGTCGTCTACTGACCCGAGCAATGCAGATCCAATCAAACAAGCAGTGACAACATTGCAGCTAAAATCAAGCCTACAAACAAACAGCCTGCGAGAGAGATTGCTGGACCCCAAACGGATACCGATATGGCGACTGCCAGCACAAATTGGCAGCGGCGAACTGGCTGGCTTAAACATGACAAGCCATAGAGTTCGACTGCACACGCTTCTCTCAACTCCGATATTTTTGATTCTTATGGTGATGATTGCAATTGGCTTCAGCGTGCCTCGAGGGCGTATCGCGTCCAATACGCAGTCGATATTCTTAGCCGTGGTGTTCGGGTTTTTGGCTTTCACAGCAAGTCAAGTCGTCGCAAAAATCGCACAACTAGATTATTTGCCCGCCGTCGCTGCGGCATGGCTACCTAGTGCAATTACATTACTAATGGTTTTGACAATGTTATTGGTACGCGAGGAAAGCTAACACACCGTGTTTCACGGCTAGCTGCATATGATGCAGAAATTATTTTTGTACATGGTTAAATCGTACTGAGTTTTGAGGAGGAATATAATATGAGTTTGCTTGGCCCTGGGTTCACCCCCTCTACCCATGACGAATGGTTGGTAGCCGTCGAACAGGCCTTAAAAGGCGCTGATCTGGAAAGCCTGAAGTCTGAAGAACCAGGCGGCCTAAAACGCGAACCATTATATTATCAAACGACGGATCAGGCCGATTTAGACCAGACCAGCCTGCCTGGCCATGCCCCGTTTACAAGAGGCACCACAGCGACGCTAGATCCATACAGACCGTGGCATATTGCTCAGCGCGTTCAGATCGGCCGAAAAGGTAGCGACAATAATTCCATAATTAATGATCTTCGCGGTGGCGTCAGCGCATTACTTATTGATCTTTCAAACCAAGCACCAGATGCCAATACCTTGGCTAAACTTCTAGATGGTGTCATGCTTGATATCGCGCCGATTAGTTTGATACCTGGAGCGAATATTTCCGCTTCCATGGAAACACTTGACGGCGTATTCAAAACACAATCGATACCCCATGAAAGCCAGGTGGGCTTCTTAAATGCAGATCCAATTGGCACCAGTATTCGCGCCGACAAACCATGCGACCGGAGCGATCTAACAAAAACTATTACTGACGTCTTTAACTGGGGCCAAGACCGCCCTAACATGTCGTTGATGACGGCCTCATCGATCGCGGTTCATGAAGCCGGCGCATCGCTTGAGCTCGAGCTTGCCGTTATCCTCGGCAGCTTAGTTGAAATGATGCGCGCATGTGAGAGCACCAATGTCGACGTCCAAGCACTGATTGATAAAACAACAATTTCATTAAGTGCCAACGTCGACTTTTTTGCCACCATTGCCAAAACACGCGCCACGCGACTTCTATGGTCGCAATTGCTCGAGCATTGTGGCTTAAACCCTACTCCCCCAAAGCTTCACATGGAGACTAGTGAGAGTTGTTTTTCTAATGTGGATCCATGGGTCAATATTTTACGAGCATCCATTAGCGCCATGGCTGCAGGAATTGCTGGTGTAGATGTGTTGACCGTTGCACCCTGCACAGCGACTAGCGATGGCGACAATGATTTAACCCGCCGAATAGCCCGCAACACACAAGTTATCATGCAAGAAGAAAGTCACATTGGCAAAACGATAGACCCGGCTGGTGGCAGCTGGTTTGTTGAGGACGCTACGCGCAAACTGGCTCAACAAGCTTGGAAGGCCTTTCAGGATATTGAGGCCGAAGGCGGTTTAATCATTGCCCTACAAAACGGTACGATCCGACGCCAAATCCAGAGCTGCAATCAAACAATGCAAAGCCGTTACGCTAAACGCGATAGCGCGATGATAGGTGTTACTGAGTTTCCAAATCTCGACGAAGCTCCGTTGACGCCAAGGCCAACCCGCGGCTCTGGAAATTACCAAGAAACCCGTCCGGCTTCCGCTTTTGAAGCCCTGCGCAATTCTGCTGAACCGACAAAACCAAAAGTATATTTGGCCAATATCGGCAGTACATCAAACTTCACTGCGCGAGCTAATTTCGCTGCCAACCTATATGCGATTGGTGGCATTCATAGTGTCTCCGGCAATGGCGGAGAGGCCGTTGATGCGATCATTAGTGAGTTTAAAAAATCAGGCGCTAAAATAGCATGTGTCTGCGCCGCTGAAAAAGATTATGAAATCTTCGCACAACCGATTGTTGATGCCTTGATAGATGCTGGTGCTATCCATGTGTCTTTGGCAGGTAAAGCAAAAGATATAAACGGAGTTGAGGATTATGCCTTTGCGGGTTGTGACGCCTTGGCTTTCGCTGAGAACATACATAAAACGCTGGGACTGGGAGTTTAATCATGAGCAAAATACCTAATTTCGCTAAGCTAGATTTAAACCTCGCGCCGGCCACGGCTATGAATACGGCTATGAGTGAAGCCGTGAATGCTCAAACGGATACAGTCGGACGACAAACGCCCGAGGGTATCGACGTAAAATCAATTTATACCAGCGCCGACCGCGATGGTTTACCTTACGTAAACAGCTTCCCCGGCTTAGCGCCATTTATACGTGGCCCCTACCCAACTATGTATACGAACAAACCTTGGACAGTTCGTCAATATGCTGGTTTCTCAACAGCCGAAGAGTCTAACGCTTTTTATCGCCGCAACTTAAAAGCCGGACAAAAAGGGCTGTCCGTCGCCTTCGATCTAGCAACCCACCGAGGCTATGATAGTGATCACCCGCGAGTTGCCGGTGACGTTGGCATGGCGGGTGTTGCGATCGACAGCATCTACGATATGCGAACCCTATTCGATGGTATCCCGTTGGACAGCATGAGTGTATCAATGACCATGAACGGTGCCGTTTTGCCAATTATGGCTCTCTACATTGTCGCCGCCGAAGAGCAAGGCGTCAGCCCAGACAAATTAACGGGAACGATCCAAAATGATATTCTGAAAGAGTTCATGGTTCGCAATACATATATTTACCCACCCAAACCATCTATGAAAATCATCTCTGATATTTTCGCTTACACATCTCAGAACATGCCGAAGTTTAACTCGATTTCGATTTCCGGTTACCATATGCAAGAGGCTGGCGCGACGGCGGATCTAGAACTTGCATATACGCTAGCCGATGGCATTGAATATGCGCGCGCGGGTATGGCGGCGGGCTTGCCAATCGACGTATTTGCTCCTCGGCTCTCCTTCTTCTGGGCGATCGGCATGGACTTTTTTATGGAGATTGCCAAGATGCGTGCAGCAAGGTTACTGTGGGCGCAATTCATTCAAGGCCTCGGCGCCGAAAAAGAAAAATCAATGGCGCTTCGCACCCATTGCCAGACATCAGGCTGGAGCCTCACGGCGCAAGATATTTACAATAATATCGTTCGTACATGCATCGAAGCGATGGCGGCCACTCAAGGTCATACGCAATCCCTTCATACCAATAGCTTCGATGAAGCATTGGCTTTGCCAACAGACTTCTCAGCTCGTATCGCCAGAAATACGCAGCTAGTTCTTCAGACCGAAAGCAACACAACCAAAGTAATCGACCCATGGGGTGGTAGTTACTATGTTGAGAAGCTAACGCATGATTTAGCTGCTCGCGCCCTTTCGCATATTCAGGAAGTTGAAAAACTAGGCGGTATGGCGGCGGCGATTGAGAAAGGCATCCCTAAAATGCGCATCGAAGAGGCCGCCGCGCAGACCCAAGCGCGTATCGATAGTGGCCGTCAGACCGTGGTCGGCGTCAATAAATTTCGCTTAGAAAAAGAAGACGACGTCGATGTGCTTAAGGTCGACAACACCGCCGTTCGCAATGCGCAAATCGAGCGCTTAAAACACCTGCGCGCCAATCGCGATAATGAGGCAACTCAGGCGGCACTTAAAGCTCTAGAAAATGGTGCGGCCACGGGTGAAGGCAATTTACTTGCCCTAGCCGTCGACGCCGCCCGGGCTATGGCAACCGTCGGTGAGATTTCAGACGCAATGGAAAAAAGTTTTGACCGTCACGCCGCGACGCCCCAAGTTATTTCTGGTGTTTACGGAAAAGGCTTCGGCGAAACATCTCCCGAATATGTCAAAGTTCAAGACATGCTAGCCCGCTTTAAACAACGCGAGGGACGCGTACCCTGCATATTCATCGCCAAGATCGGGCAGGATGGCCACGATAGAGGCCAGAAAGTCGTCGCCACGGCATTTGCAGATCTAGGCTTCGATGTTGTTACTGGGCCGCTATTTCAAACTGCGGATGAAGCTGCCGAACAAGCCATTAGCGCCAAAGCCGATATCATCGGCGTTAGCTCACTTGCCGCTGGCCATTTGACAATTGTGCCGGAGATGAAACAGAGCCTACAAGAGCGTCAGCGCCAAGACATCATGGTCATTGTCGGCGGGGTTATTCCTCCGCAAGACTTTGACGCACTGACCAAAGCTGGTGCCAGAGCTATCTTTCCTCCTGGAACCATTATACCTGAAGCGGCTGCTGAGTTAATTACCGCCCTAACCGCTCACTTGGGTCACAACGTAAACGCCTAGAACTAGTCTCGCAAACGAACGAGGCCTTCTTGGGCGGCCGAGCAAACTAACTTGCCGTCTTGCGTATAGAAATGCCCAAAATTCATGCCGCGAGCGCCGCTTGTCGATGGAGAATCTTGGACATATAATATCCACTCATCTGCGCGGAACGGATGATAAAACCACATAGCATGATCAAGACTAGCGGACTGCAGTTTCGGATTCATGAAACTTAAGCCATGCGTACGAAGGCTCGTATCCAACAGCGTCGTATCCGATATATAGGCTAATAGCGCTTGATTGATATGAACGTCATCCGGCATCGGTTCTGACGTACGAAACCAAACCATCTGATGCGGCTCTTTCTTTTTAGGGTCAAATAGATTGTTAGGAGAAACTGGACGCATCTCATAAGGCCGCCGCATGAGGAACCGATCTCGGTATTCTTCAGGTATCTTATCTGCATTCTGCTCGCGCAATTCATAGTCGCTTAATAGTGTTTCAGGGTCTGGCGCATCGGGCATCTTCATTTGATGCTCAAGCCCTTCTTCAACTTTTTGAAAACTCGCGGCGAGGTTAAATATTTGTTTGCCGTGCTGAATGGCAATAACACGGCGGCTAGCGAAACTTTTGCCATCACGTGCATGATCCACCTCATAAATAATTGGGCAATTAGGATCACCCGGGCGCAGGAAATAAGAATGGAACGAATGACAAAGCATATCCTCCACAGTATGGCTCGCCGCACTTAGGGCTTGCCCGAGCACCTGCCCACCGAAAACACGTTGGCGTTCTTCATTTGGGCACTTACCGCGAAATAAATTCACTTCGAGCCGTTCCAAATTCAGTAGGTCTAGAAGTTGCTGCAAGCTTTGCACGTTAGACATTTACCGTCTCCATTTCTATCTTTGTTGGCGATACTATTACGTAGTTTAACATATTATTTCCCACGTTGATTGAACAACACAGATCGGGCCTGCGCTGCTTCTTTTGTCTTAGCGCCCAAGCCCATTCTGCGAAGATCTAAGCCAACGGCAAACCCACGTTTCACGGCTGGACGAGATCCGATACGCTCAAACCAAGCCTTAAGATTTGGGAAGTCATTTAAGTCTTGGCCCTGGTTTTTATGCGGCAGTACCCAACCCCAACACGCAATATCAGCTATTGAATAGCGGCTGGCCAAAAAGTCTCTATCCTTTAAACGTCTATTCATTACGCCATAAAGACGGTGGACTTCGTCTGTATATCGCTCAATCGCATAGGGAACTTTCTTCTGCGCATATTGACGAAAATGATGGGCTTGGCCTGCCATTGGGCCCAGGCCAGACATTTGCCAAAACAACCACTGTTCAACTTCAACCCGCTCGCGCTCGCGCGAAGGGTATAACTTACCTGTCTTGCGCCCGAGATATTGTAAAATCGCACCTGATTCAAATATCGATATTGGCTTCCCACCCGGCCCGTCTGGGTCAACGATCGCCGGGATCCGGTTATTCGGGGCAATCGACAAAAATTTACGCTTAAACTGTTCACCGCCAGATATATTGACGGGTATCACAGTATATGGAAGACCGCACTCTTCTAGCATTATGGTTGCTTTCCACCCGTTCGGTGTCGGCCAGTAAAACAATTCAATCGGCTTTTGCTCTGACTTGGCTGGCGTATCTGGCTTCGCAAGCTTTGGCGATTTACTCGATGATGTTTTAGCAGGAGAGGCGTTTGCTTTAGTCTTGGACTGCGTTTTAGCTTTATCGCTCTTTTTATCGACTGAAGGTTTTTGTGCCATGTGAACTCCAATTTCATGTCTCGAGACGGCGCTCAGAAATAGTAGATAAGCCAACAGCTAACCGTGTATTGGTAAAATCATCCATTGCGTTCGATAACGAAACCTTATGCAGAGGCCGGGTTTGCAGCCACCAAAGTAACACTCTCACCACAACCACATGCATCAGTCTGGTTTGGATTATTAAAGACAAACCCTGACGACATTTTACCTTCTTCATAATCCATCTCTGTACCTATCAGAAACAACAGGGCTTTTGAATCGATCAAAATAGTAACCCCTTTATCCGCGACAACCTCGTCCAATGGCGCACGATCCGTCGCATATTCCATGGTATATTCCATACCCGCACAACCTGCATTCTTTAGCCCAATTCTGATACCTTCAATCACTTCGCCCTTAGACGCCATGATCGCTTTAACCTTATCGGCTGCACTATCTGTCAATGTAATTACTTTTGTCATTTTTGTTCCCGACATCTAACTTAAAACATATTCAACGCGACACGCGCTTCATCCGACATACGGCTTTGATCCCAAGGCGGTTCAAAAACCATATTCACCGTTACATCACCGACCCCACTTACCGAACGCACGGCATCTTCAACCCAGCGTGGCATATGCTCCGCAACAGGACAACCCGGGGCCGTCAAAGTCATATCAACAGTAACATCACGGTCATCGCTCACATCAACCCGATAAATCAAGCCAAGTTCATACACATCGACCGGAATTTCTGGATCGTAAACACTTTTAAGCGCGCCGATTAAGTCGTCCGTCAAAGCTTCCATTTCTGGGGATAGCTCTTTTGGTGCTTCTTGTGAAAGCTCAACACTTGGTTCCGTATCCGGTTCCATTACAACCTCATCTTTTGGGTCTATCATATTATAATCTCACAAAGCTCAATAATTAAAATCATCCGAAAAAGCCAATTGTCTTTTCTAATGCCCTTGCGAATATATCCACTTCTTCGCGCGTATTGTAAATTGCGAACGACGCTCGAGCCGTCGCGGGTACACCCAAATGTCGCATCAAAGGTTGAGCACAATGATGCCCTGCCCTAATAGCAATACCAGAACGGTCCAGAAAAGTTGCAACATCATGCGGATGCGCACCATCTACCGTAAACGATAAGATAGCACTCTCATCTTGAGGCCCCAGCACTTTCACCTTGGGTATTTGCGTTAATAGCTCACGGCCATATCTGCCCATGGCCAATTCATGACCCGCCATATCGCTTCGATCGAACTGCATCATATAAGAAACAGCCGCCCCCAAAGCAATCACCTCAATGATAGGCGGTGTGCCCGCCTCGAATTTATGCGGCGCATCTGCATAAGTTACATGGTCTTGATGCACCTCACGGATCATCTCTCCGCCGCCACGATACGGGCGCATCGTCTCAAGAAACTTATGCTTTGCATATAAAACACCTATACCCGTCGGGCCGTACAATTTATGCCCAGACATAACGTAGAAATCGCAATCCATTTCCTGCATATCGCAGCTGAGGTGAACCGAACCTTGGCAACCATCAACCAACACAGGAATGTCATTTGCATGTGCAGCGCTAATAATCTCCGCAATTGGAATGATCGTCCCTAGCGCATTTGACATTTGCGAAATGGCGACAAGTTTCGTGCGGTCGCTGATAAATGAATGAAAAACTTCCATGTCCAGATTACCGAACTCATCTGCCGGAACCCACTTTAGGACCGCACCATAGCGCTCACGCAAAAAATGCCACGGAACGATATTCGAGTGATGTTCGAGAACAGACAGAATAATCTCATCGCCCGGCTGAATAATCGGTTCTAAATAACTTTGAGCCACTAGATTAATGCCGTCCGTCGCTCCAGCCGTAAACACAATCTCTTCTAAGCGTTCCGCATTTAAGAAACACTGAACCTCCCGCCTCGAAGCCTCAAAAGCGTCGGTAGCCGCATTGGACAAATAATGCAATCCGCGGTGCACGTTGGCATATTCTGTCTCCATTACATTCGTGATGGCAGAAATTACCTGCTTGGGTTTTTGTGCCGATGCCGCATTATCTAAATATACGAGTGGCTTTCCATATACATCGCGCGATAGTATCGGAAAATCTTTACGGATATCTTCCACATTGAAAATGCGTGATGCCGTATTCGGATGCACAACTGAATTATTAATTAACGGCGCGTTCATGATGCCACCTCAATCGCTATCAAATCACTATTCGCAAGAAACTCTGCTAAATACCCCTGAACGAATTCCCGAAGATCCAGCGATGGTATCTCATTCAAAGCCACACTCAAAAACCCTTCGATTAACATTTGCTGAGCAGCTTTCTCGTCAATCCCACGACTACGGAGGAAAAACAAAGCATCGGCATCCAATTCACCGATCGTCGAGCCATGCGCACACGCGACATCATCCGCATAAATCTCAAGCTCCGGCTTGCTGTTCATTTCGGCACGACGCGACAACATCAGCGCGTCCGATTTTTGTTGTGCGTCCACACGCTGCGCATCGCGCTCGACAATAATCTTACCCTGAAAAACGGCCCGCGCTTCATCCTGTAAAATTGTTCGCACGAGTGTCTGACTATTTGTATCCGCGACACGGTGATCAATAACGCTGGTCAGGTCTACATGCATCTGATCATGAGCAAATACCAATCCAGTCAAGTTCGCTTCAGCACGCGTGCCATTGATCGCGCAACGCAATTCATGGCGCGCTAAGTCTCCACCTAAAACCGCGACTTGCGATGACAGTGTAGCCGATGCATCCAACATCATCCGCCCTAAGCTTACGAACTGACCACACTCTTGCAACCTAAAGTGGTTCAATTGGCTCGATGCGTCACACTGCATATCGGCAACGTAATTCATAAACGCCGACCCAGTAATGTGTTCGATAAGGTCCGCCTTCACGCCTTCGCGGACAATAAATTCATTGCGAATATGTTGCGACTTGTTGGCCGCAAACTGCAAGACAATCGGATGCTCGAGGTTCTCAAGAATCTCAATTTTAATACCCGCCTGAAGTAGCGCCAAATTATAAGCAGACATCGCGTCGCTGTCAGCCATATCTCCTTTCTTGAAGGCACCAAACTGCGTCTCATTCAAGGCTTGATCGATGGGTGTTATTTTTACTTTAGCTTCATTCAACAGCGCGTCAGATACCTCCATCGGCCCATCACCAAAACAAATCTGGTAAGGAGACATGCCTTGGAAGTTTGCGGTATCTTTTGCTTCAGTAGCCTTGAGCTTGCGTGCAAGCAGCCTCGGCAAATCCGTATAGTGCCATGCTTCAAGGTGCCGTGTTGGCAACCCAATTTTTTCGCCCAACTCAAGCGCGTCTTGGCGCAGCAGCTGTACTGCCTCAGTACCCGGGAACGTCGTTATATGGTCATCAAAATATTTGCGCGCCTCAAGCATTGGCAACTTCCGCCTCTAAATAACTCGCATAGCCTTTTTTCTCTAGCTCAAGAGCTAACTCAGGCCCACCCGATTCTACAATTTTTCCGTTGGCCATCACGTGTACGAAGTCTGGTTTGATATAATCCAGCAAGCGCTGGTAATGCGTGATTACCAACACCGAACGATCTGGCGAACGCAACTTGTTAACGCCTTTTGAAACTGTTTTCAGCGCGTCGATATCCAAGCCACTATCAGTCTCGTCGAGTATTGCAAATTTGGGCTCTAGAACTGCCATTTGCAAAATCTCATTACGCTTCTTTTCTCCACCCGAAAAACCTACATTCAGTTGGCGGCGCAGCATGTCATCTTGCACGCCCAAGTCTTTTGCTTTTTCTCTTACGAAACGCAGAAAAGAAGCGGCATCTAGTTCCTCTTCGCCGCGACCTCGACGAACTGCATTCAAGGCCGTCTTCAAAAACGTCATGTTGGTGACGCCAGGGATTTCCAATGGATACTGAAAAGCCAAAAACATACCC
>Ga0209137_1003545_pt1 | contig 13016 bp, 11 predicted proteins | sample SaaInl5LU_22_DNA_FD_184642 | JGI IMG/M metagenome (GOLD analysis project Ga0209137, IMG submission 184642) | Marine microbial communities from expanding oxygen minimum zones in the Saanich Inlet - ESP_105LU_22_DNA (SPAdes) (version 2) | ecosystem: Environmental > Aquatic > Marine > Intertidal... | reverse complement strand
TAGAGGCGCTGCAAAATCAATGGGAATTGCTGTGGATGAAACAATGGGAAAAGGAAAATTGATTGATGAAATTTTTGGCGAAAAATGCGAAGGAAATTACATTCAACCTACTTTTATAACAGATTATCCAAAAGAAATGTCGCCTTTGTGTAAAGAACACAGAACAAATCCTGAGTTGACAGAACGTTTTGAATTAATGGTTTGTGGAAAAGAAATTGCCAACGCATATTCTGAATTGAATGACCCAATTGATCAACGAGAACGCTTTGAACATCAATTAAAATTGGCAGAAAAAGGCGATGATGAAGCTACACAATTTATTGATTACGATTTTTTACGTTCTTTAGAATATGGAATGCCACCAACGGCAGGAATGGGAATTGGAATGGACAGATTGATTATGTTTTTAACGAACAACCAATCCATTCAAGAAGTATTATTTTTCCCTCAAATGCGCCCTGAAAAAAGAGCCATTACAGTGGAATTAGATGCTGAGGAAAAAGCTGTTTTAGAAATGATTACCAAAGCAGAAAAAATTGATTTAAACCACTTAAAAATTCAATCAGGATTATCTAATAAAAAGTGGGATAAAACATTGAAATACCTTACCAAAAACAAACTAGCAACTGTTACAAAAACAGATGAAGGTCTGTTTGTAGAAACCGTTTAAAATAGTGATTTTAAAAGATTTAAATAAGAAGAAATCTTTATTTTCATCAATAAGGCAACTATAAAATTTGTCGTAAAGTTTTAAAAGGGAAAACCCACTAAATCATTGGATTTAGTGGGTTTTGTTACCTTTTTAATGTTTACTGGCAGAGAGAAAGGGATTCGAACCTCCTCCGTAAAGCCTTTATTTTTAATCGTTTTAGCCCTTTAACATTCTTAGGTAACCGAATTGGTCACCATTAAATTCATTTGTAAATATAATTATTTTTATTAAATAACAAATAAATTAAGCTATTAAACACTTAAATACTGAACATTTATTAGTTGAAATATTAGAATTTAATATCAGTTAATGCTGTAAATAGACTATGACCTAACTATCATTCAGACGTTAACTAAACACAATATATAGAAATGTTTTTATATGTAAGTATCTATATACTAATATGTAATTGGTTTAATTGTAGTGTGAGAATACTTAATCTCGATATATTTCAGCAAAAAACGTCTGTAAAAAAGTATTTTGGGAGAGTCTAATTTAGTTTATAGAGTTTTAAGTTACCAATTCAAAAATAAAGGATTTTTGAAAATACCTTTAAAACTAAATATTACTGATTTATCAAAATTTTAAATTCTTATAAATTTGTTCTGGGCTTCTTCTTTTGGTGAGCTTATTAAATTCTTTAACTTTAGTTTGTCGCAAACTTGAAATTGATAATTGATTTTCAACTTTATCTAATGTGTTTATCTCCCCCTCCAAACTTATAATCTTAATTATATAAAGAAACTGCTCTTTATTTAACTTGGGTACATCATTTACGTTAACTCTATTGATAAAAAACTCTAAATGGGTCATAATTTATTATCTTAATTCAAAGTAAAAGAATTTAAAAATCTTCTTTTTATCTCCTCTCTATTCAGCTCAAATTATTCAAAGTATTAATAATATAAAACAAAGTTTATTTTATCCCAAAAAACCTTTGATTTTTTTTATAAATTTAATTATATTACCTAGTAAATACAATAACTATGAGTAGCCCAAGAGGAGAACATTTTATTTGTTTTAAATGTAAACATCTTAGACCATTGTCAGGAGGCTGTGCTGCATTTCCTGAGGATATTCCTTTTGGCATGGGAGTTTTATTTCAACATTACAAACCATTACCTGGTCAAAAAAATGATATTGTATTTGAAGCTGGTGAACCAGATGAAAATTTTTAATTTATAAATTTTGACATATGTCAAGTACTAATACAAAAGACAATAATAAACCTCAGAAAAGAATAGAATATAGAGGGAAAAATATTCGAGTTTCAAGAACTGGGGGAGTCTCAGCAACTAAAACATTTTCTAGAGATGGTTACGGAGCTACAATTAATACTAAACATGGAATTCGCCTTCATAAACGTTTATTCAGGGGTGCAAGGATGGGTTTCCAAAATGGGAATTTCCAATTTATTGGAAGATACTCTGATGGACCCTTTAATTTCAATATATCTAAAAACGGAGTTAGCACTTCCCTTAAAAATAAAAGAGGTACATATAATATTCTAAAACCGAATTACTCTAGTTTCAAATTGGGAGGTGTTCAAGTTAGAGGTAAAAATGCTGCAACTTTTCAAATGATTTATATGATCATTATTCTTTTTGTAAACATCATCAAATTCTTTTGGCTCCTTTTTATTTCTTTTTTATGGTTTGTTTTTTTATCCATTAAATGGATTGTGGACTTTATTATTGGTTTTTTCAAAGGATTTAATACTGACCTCACCAAAGACAATGTTGATTTTTGAAATTTTATTTAGTTTGAATGTAAGTCTTCAAACTGAATTTGCATTTTTATTCTACAATCTAATTTTTAGTTAATATACTTAATTAATTCTTGTTTCTTTTTTTCATATTCCTCTTGAGTAATTAATCCTAATTCCAATTTATCTTTGGTTCTTTTTAATTCCTCTAATGCCTGATCAATTGTCATTCCATAAGACTTTATTTCTCCGTTAAGTATTGCATTTTCAAAGTCAATATTATAATTACCAATGCCAAAAGGACTTTTTGCTTTTAACCAAATAGTGAATCCAGACCTTTTTGTTCCTGAAATTCTAAATTTAATTATGTCAGCTTTTTGACCACTTACACCGATTCCTAGAGGAACTATAGGTGTCATTAATCCATCACCAGTTGATAAAAATGCGAAGGTTTTATTACTTGAGGGAACCCCTATCGTGATTTGATCACCTACTTTATAAATGGAACCATCTTTAGCAATATATTCAGTTATTTCTCCCTTAATTTTTGGACGTTCAGAAGAGGATGTTAAAAATTCATAATTAATTGTTGTGTTCTCTTGGCAGAATACTGTAAAAGTGATTCCAAAAATTAGGATTGATAAAAATTTATTCATGTTTATTTTATTTATTTGATACAAAATACAGAAACCTTTTAGACAATTGAGGTCAAGCACTTGCATAAATCAATTTAATTGACCTAATTTGTCTGCAAATCTTAATTATGTACAATCAAAATAAGATATTAAGAGTACTTCAACTCATTACTATTTTAAAAAAGGAACCTGCTAAGACCATCCGTTTTTTAGCGGGTATTTTAGAGACTACAGATAGAACAGTATATCGTTATTTGGACTTAATCAAAGAATTGGGATTCGAACTAAACAAAGACCAATACAATAAATTTCAGATAATTGGTGAAGAGGAATTCAAAACCATTTCATTTTCAAATGAGGAAGTATCATTTTTACGTGATTTAGTTTTGTCTTTGGGAAAGGATAATAAATTAAGAGATTCGCTACTCCAAAAAATTTATCTTCAATCTGAATTGGCTATGCAAGGAAATCATATACTTAAAGCTAACTTAGGTAGAATGATTGAAAAGATTAACTCTTCAATTTCCGAAAACAAAAGAATTCTTTTAAAAGGGTATCATTCATTAAACACCCAAAAGATTTCAGATAGAATTATTGAACCAATTACATTAACGGATAACTACAACTCTGTTTGTGGATTTGAATTAGAAACACAACTTAATAAGTACTATAACATAGAAAGAATTACAGAGGTGATTCAATTGGAAGAAGAACAACAATTTCATCAATTCCATCAAATGGATGAAATGGATGCTTTTGGTTTCTCAGAGAAAAATGGACAAAAATTCATTGTAGAATTATTATTGTCACTTCGAGCCTACATATTGTTAAAGGAACAATATCCTAAAATTGAAAAATACATTAACAAAGAATTAAAATCTGAAAAATATCATCTTAAAGTAGAAGTATATAATCCTAAACCTATTAAAAGATTTATAATGGGATTAAAAGATGAGATCGATATTATAGGGTCAAAAGAGTTTGTTTTACATATTTTAAAAATTAGCAAAATTGAAAATAAATAGATCGAGTTAATCATATATGATTAGCTTTTCTTACAACTTTTACATAGATTTACGCTTTTATATAAATTAATAATTTTAGTTTAAATCATTATTAAATTAAACCTTACAAGATAATATATAGTATGTTTTTTATAAATTTTTAAAAATGGATAATTTACCAAAATATCTTGATGCAGCTTCCACTACCCCTGTGGATAAAAGAGTTTTAGAAGCTATGTATCCTTATTTTTCAGATTTTTTTGGAAATGCTTCTAGTAATCATTCTTATGGAAAACTAGCAAAAACAGCAGTTGAAAAAGCAAGAAACCATGTTTCTAATCTTATCAATGCCGAAAGCAATGAAATCATTTTCACATCAGGGGCTACAGAATCGATTAACCTTGCTATTAAAGGATATGCTGAAGCTAATATCGAAAAAGGGAATCATATAATCACAGTCAAAACTGAACATAAAGCCGTCCTTGCAACATGTGAGTATTTGGAAACAAAAGGTTTTGAGGTTACTTATTTAAACGTTGATAAAAACGGTTTGATTTCATTAGATGAGTTAATATCTTCTATTAAAGAATCAACAATATTAATTGCTGTAATGTATGTAAACAATGAAATAGGGATTATTCAACCTGTTTTCGAAATTGGGAAAATTGCAAAAAACAACAACATATGTTTTTTTTGTGATGCTACACAGGCAGTAGGGAAAGTAAAAGTTGATGTGCAAGTCGACAATATTGATTTATTATGTTTTAGTGGACATAAATTAAATGGACCAAAAGGTATCGGTATTTTATACAAAAAAAACAAAATTGAGTTAACTCCTTTAATTCATGGTGGTGGTCAGGAAAGAGGTCTGAGAGCAGGTACTTACAACACACCATTGATTGTTGGATTAGGAAAAGCAAGTGAGATAATTTCAACTGAATTAGATTTTATTGTTAATGATTTAAATAATAAAAGAGTTCAACTTGAAAAATATTTTGAAGAAAACAATATTGGGAAAGTCAATTTTAAAGGAGCGAATAGAGCTCCCCACATCTTGAGTATTACTTTAAATGATTTTAATTCAGAAGATTACTTAATTCTTAAATCAAAAGAGTTTTCTGCTTCAACTGGCTCAGCGTGCAATTCGAGTATAATAGTGCAATCACACGTAATCCAATCTATTAAAGATATGGATCCTAAAAAAGTAATTAGATTAAGTATATAATTAATGGAAATAGTTCTAGAAAAAATTTTAACTCGACTTGATGCTGAAGCATTTCAAGATATTTTAGGTAAAGAAGTGATAGGGACTTTATTTCAGATGGGTGCTGAATATTCCTATTCGGACGGTTTGAGTAAAATACTTTCAAATACATACACAAAAGAGGAATTATTAAAAAACACAATTGCACGAAATCATATTATTGACTTATTAAGAAAAGATGAAATTGAAATTTTAAAACAAAAGTTGAATTTAAATTTAATTAATAATAATGATTATTGGAGTCTAGTTAAGAGTGTTGATTTTAGAGGAAATAATTTGAAAATTTTATTTGATTTTTTTGATGAGGAAATCAGTATAGAAAATGAACTTAATTTGTTACAAGAGACAATAATAAGTCCAAATTATCCATTATATAAATATCAAAGGGAAGTATTAAAAAAAATCAACGCTGTTTTAAATTCAGAAAAAAACAGGGTTTTATTACATATGCCAACTGGTTCGGGAAAAACCAGAACTACCATTAATTACATATGTAGACATTTTTTAGAAAACGAAAATACAAATGTTGTATGGTTTGCAAATACCATAGAGTTATTAGATCAAGCATTTGTTGAGTTTAATAAAGCATGGACAAATTTAGGGGATAGAGAAATAAAAGTCGTTAAATATTGGGGAAAATCAAATGTTGATTTATCAACTTTAAAGGGTGCTTTTATTGTAGCAGGATTAGATAAAGCATATAATACTCTTTTAAACAATGCAGGTAAAATGAGTACGTTTTCGAGTAATTGCTCATTAGTAATAATGGATGAAGCTCACCAGGCTATAGCTCCAACATATTCATTGTTAATTAATTCTCTTTTGATTATCAATAAAGCATCTTTGATTGGACTTTCTGCTACACCTGGGCGAACATGGAATAGTCCTGCTGAAGATAGAAAATTGGCAAATTTCTTTTTTAAACAGAAAGCAAAAATTATTATTGAAGGATATGATAATCCCGTTGATTATTTAATCGAAAAAAAATACTTAGCTAAAACTATTAACACAAAATTATTTTTCAATTCAGGAACTAAACTTTCGGATCAAGATTTAATTTATTTAAAAGAAAATTATGTCTTATCAACTAGTGTTTTGAAAAAAATATCTGAAGATCGTTTAAGAAATTTGGCAATTATTAGTAAGGTTAAAGAATTGGTTAAAAAACATCAAAGAATAATACTTTTTGCAATAACAAAGTCACATGCGATAGTTCTAAATAGTTTATTAACTGCAATTAATATAAAATCAAATGTTCTTACCTCAGACACAAGTCCTGTAGAAAGAAATAGAATTATTAACAACTTTAAAATTTCCAGAGAAGAAAATCAAGAATCTTTAGTCCTATGCAATTATGGGATATTAACTACCGGCTTTGATGCGCCAGAAACAAGTTGTGCGGTTATTGCGAGACCGACAGATTCCTTAGTACTTTATAGTCAAATGGTTGGTAGAGCAATAAGAGGAGAAAAATCAGGAGGAAACAAAGAAGCTGAAATAATAACAGTTATTGATGATAATTTACCTGGTTTTGGGAATGTAGCCGAAGCTTTTGTTAACTGGGATGATGTTTGGGAAGATATATAAATTAATTTAAAGAAAATAATAATGAAAAATTCAATAGTTCCAGTTAGTTTAGTTGTAAAATCGTTAAGAGATAGTGGATATAAGAATACTGCTTTTGCAATTGCCGAATTAATTGATAATTCACTACAACACGGGAGTAGTAAAGTAGATCTTATTTGTCTTGAAAGAGATATGTTTTTGGGTTCTAGAAATGTTTCAAGAATTCACCAAATTGCTGTTTTAGATAACGGATGTGGAATGGATAGCGAAACACTCAGAATGGCACTTCAGTTTGGTAATGGTACTAATTTAGAAGAAGGAACACAAACAAGTATCGGAAAATTTGGAATGGGATTACCGTCTTCATCAATATCTCAAGGACTTAAAGTGGAAGTTTGGACATGGCAAAACGGAGTCGAAAATTCGATATATTCTTATTTAGATGTAAACGAGATAATTAACGGTAATTTATTTGAGGTTCCCGAACCATTAAGAAAAGCGGTAGATACTAAATGGGCTCAAGCTAGTGGTGAATATAATACCTCCGGAACATTAATTGTTTGGTCTGATCTCGACAGATGCCTGTGGAAAACAGGAAAAACAATAATTGATCATTCAGAATTTATTGTTGGTCGAATGTATCGAAAATTTATTAATTCTGGAAAAAGTCGGATAAATGCTATAGTAGTTAAAGAAAATAATTATAAAAAACCAGAAATTAAAAAATCATTTTTAGCTAATGATCCTCTTTATTTAATGTCAAACACAAGTGTTTCAACTATATTAAAGGATTTAGATTTAAACGATCCGATGTTTGTAAAATATGGAGGAGATGATGGATATCAAAAATCTTATCAAATAAATTATAAAAACAAAATTCACATTGTTAATGTGAGATATTCAATTGCTACAGAAGAGACAAGAAAAACAGGTGGGGGTAAACTTCATGGAAAGCATGCTTCAGAAAATGTTGGTCTTTCAGTTATTAGAGCAGGGAGAGAATTAGATTTAGATAAAAATTGGACTATCGGGTATGACCCTAGAGAAAGATGGTGGGGTGTTGAAATTGATTTTCCACCTAGTCTAGATGAAGTTTTTGGGGTTACAAATAATAAGCAATATGCAAATAATTTTAGAGAATTAGGAAGTATAGATATTGACGAAATGTTGACAGATAGAGGTCAAACAATTCACGAGTTTAAAGACGAATTAAAACAAGATAACGACCCTAAATTATATCTTATTGAGATAGCTATTGATATTAAAAATCAAATTAAATCGATGAGAGATATTATAAAAGCTCAAGCAAATAAATTAGAAAAAAAACCAGTTGATTCAAGGCATAGAACTGAGGGAAATGAAGCTGAAATAAAGGCTACTGAAGCTACAGAAATTAGAAAAGTTGATGGTTTCTTGGGAGGTAGCGAAATGAAAGCGGAAGGTAAATCTGAAGATGAAAAATTGAATGAAATTATAAAAGAACTAGCTGGAGATAATGTTCCTGAAGCAAATGAATTTGCGAAAGAAATTTTTAATTCAAATGTCCTTTATCAATTCATTGAGTCTACTTTTGAATCAAAAGCCTTTTTCTCGGTTAGTCCAGTTGGAGGAAAAATAATAATAAAATTAAATACAAGTCATCCGGCATATAATCAATTCGTGGAAGTGTTAAATGAAGATATTGATATTACGTTAGAAAAAGTTGATATCATAAAAAGATTAATTTCTGCTAGAAATGGAATGAAATTATTACTAATGGCTTGGGCAAGATATGAAGATGAACAACCCGATGGTAAAATGAAAGATAAAGTTAAGGATACACGCATGGATTGGGGGAAAATGGCTGCGGAATTCATGAGTATTGAAGAATAGTTATGCTATACAAAAGTGGTAGTAATCTAAAAAAGGGGGTAGTTGATTTCATTTATAATAATGAATCAATTACTCTTTTCTCAGCATATATAAAACTTGATGAACTTAAAAGTATTAATATAAAAAAAAATATTAAACAAATTATTGTTCGTTGGGATATTGAAGATTTATGTAAAGGTGTTTCAGACATAGAGTTATACCTATATTGCTTAGATAATGGAATTACACTTTATAGAAATACAAGATTGCATATGAAAGTGTTTTGGAATAATGAAGATACTTTAGTTTTTGGTTCCGCTAATATTACAGGAAGAGGATTAGGTGAGGTTAATAATTATAATTATGAACTTAATGGCATTAAAGATTCTTTAAGCTTAAATGATATTATTTATTTAAATCAGGTTATTGCTTCAAGTGAATATGTATCTGAGGAATTATATTTAAAATTAAATGAACTTGTTAAAAACACCATTTTACCAAAATTAATTTTTCCTGAAATACCTACAATTAAAAAAGAGATTGATTATTTTTTAATATCTCAATTACCTATGTGCATCTCACCGGATGATTTTTATGAGATTGCTATAAACAGTAAAGACTTTGATTATTTTGATCAAAATTGCGCCGCACATGACATTACACTTTTTGATATTGACCCATTGAAGGAATATAATAGTTTTAAACTAGAATTGAAAAATAAATTTAATTCTCATCCATTCATAGTAGCTTTAAAAAGTCATATTAAACAACAGGTTTCTCAATCATTAAGATATGGTGGTGTAGTTGATTGGATTAAAAATAATACAACCACAGTTCCTACCCCAAGAAGTTGGGAATTAAAACAAGATCAATTAGTCAATATTCTATATACTTGGATTTGCGAATTTGATGAGAAGTATTCATGGGATACACCAAATCATTCACAAGTGATTTTTTATAATGAAAACTAATAAATAGTATACTTCTAAAGAAGCTAAATCTCTCTAAAAAATAAGTGATTGTAAATTGATACGCTTACGATTGGAAGGAAAAATTATTTTTAAAAAAATGGAAGAGAATATCTTTATTTTTCAGAAAATATTAATAGTTAATATTTTATAACATTATAACTTCAAATCCTTGTTGTTTGATTTCTTCAAATAGTTTATTTAATTCTAATTTAGTACCATGTCCGCCTTCATGACATATTATTTTTATAGTTTTTTGTGGTTCAAATCTACAAACAATTTCTTGACCCTCTATAGTATAAACCTCTATACTTGGTATTAATTTTAATAGAGTCCCAAAACCTAAACAATCTAATTCTGTAGAAGAATAAATTAACTTATTTCCTTGAAACCAACAAGGTGTAGGATGAAAAACTAGATCATAAGTTAATGATGGTCCTTCTGGTGCGTTTAAAAATATAACAGAGAAATACATATTTTTCTAAATTTACATTCAATTTGAATAAAAGATTTAAATAAAACAACTTGCGCAACCTTCTCCTTCTGATTCTAATATTTCATCTTGCCAGGAAGTAGCTGTTTTTGCTTTTAACTTGTTTTTATTAATACGAATATAATGTTCTTTTTTTATTGCAGAAACTCTCTCAGGTGTTTTTATAATCTCCAGTGATTCTTCTGTCCAACTATATCCATCTTTTTCATATTCCATAGCTTTAGCAAATAAATCGGGATGTTGTTCTAAAAGCCATACCCATTCTATTTTTTGTTGATAAAAACAGAAAAAACACCCAGAACGACTTCTTGAGTAAGAACCTTTTTTTATTTCTCCATCAATTTCAATTTCATATTCTAGAGGCTTATAATAAGCAGGTATGCCAACACCTGAATCATCAAGAATTTTAAATACATCATCGATTCCTAAAACCTCATCATTTTCTATAAGTGAAAAATGTTCTAGTTTACCAACAGGGTATTCAGTTGTTTTAAGCCATTGAAAAACTACATTATTGAACAATTTTACATTGGTATCTAATAGAGCGTTTAATTTTTGTTTTTGGGTAAAGGTTGGTGATATAGGTTGGTTAACATATTCTAAAATTAATTCAAGGTTACCATATTCGGTGTGTTTTGAATATTCGGATTTCAAAAATTGAATATTTGAATTTGCTAAAAATTTTTTCATCACATCCTCACTCCAAATGTTTTTTCTGAATGGGAAGATGGATTGAATATTTTCCTTTTTTGAAATATATCCTTCTCTATTTTCATCACCTCTAATTCCAACGTATGAAATAGTAGGAGTATTTCCAATTTCATTTTCAAAAGGCTCTAATTTCATTTTCCCAGTACACCACCTTGCAGTTGCTGAAGGTAAATACCCTCCATACATTGCTAAAAAGTGGTCAAATGGGTTCTTTTCCGGGGAGTTAATTTCGTCAATTGATTTATAAAGTTTTATATTTTTTCCTAATACAGAATTAAGTTTACCAATTAAATCATAGGTTTCAGTTAATTCTTTTCCTGTGTCACAGGTATAATATTCAACATTTACATCAGGATGTTTCTGACTCATATAAATTGCTAATGCAGCACTATCCTTACCACCAGATATTCCTAAAACATGTTTAATTTCACTCATTTTACTAGATTTTATTGTTTATTTCAAGGTTAAGTAATTCAAATAACAGCTGTTTTTTTTGTTCAGCACTTAAACTTACCATTTTATTAGACATATCTTGTTTAATAGTGATATAATCGCCTGAACTTTTCGAATCAATCACAATCTTTTCCTTAGTTAATACACCCTTTTCATCTACAAACTCGACCGAAACTAATTTATCATTATTTAATTTATTAAATTCGTGAATGTTTGATGCTTTAACTAATCCTGAAATAAAAGCTCTGACATTATTCATTAAAAGAATTTCTTCTTCATCAATCATTTTTTCAATTGATTTTCCTAATGCTACATCTGCAATTGATTTTATCCAAGAGACTCTATCATCTAATGGAGAAAAAACCCGTTTGTAAAACACCTTTTGTTCAGGACTTAATAGATTGAGATCAATACTATTCAATTTAGAATTTATATCCTTTTTATATTCAGAAAACTTTAAACCCTTACAATCAAGGGAATCTACAATAGTTTCTTCAATTCTATCAATTAAAGAATCGTAACAACTTCGTAACTCTCTAATTACATCCTGAATATGAATAGTATAATTTTTTAATACTTCCTCATCGTCTTTTAATGATAGGCTATGAAAACCTAACGCGTTAGGAAATTGATTGAATAAGGCATCTTCTGGATCTCTTGCGTTTTTAATCGCATCTCTTAATCTTATAGATTTATTGGATAATTTTTTGGTTGAAATAGAGTATTCATTTAGTCCACGATAAAAACGTAAAAAGTTTCCGAAAATTGATAAAAAACTACTTTTAACCCCACTTATTTCATTGTTTACGTTAACCAATTCCTTATACCCTTCAAGTAAATTTATGTTAAGACCGGAAACATCATAACTTTTTATTGAATAATTTGAGGGTGATTTATGAATTAGATCTAATACATCGTCAGAAATAAAAGGAACAAAACCATTTAATTCATGAAATAAAGCGTAATCTTCTTTTTTAATTATTAAAAAAAGAGGAATCCAAAATTCTATAAATCCTTTCTTTAATTTGAATGGTTTTGATTTTAAAATATCATATAATTCGTTAAGATTTCTTTTTGAAGATTTTGCTGAATTAAAGAATAAAATACATTCTTCCCAAAGAGGTTGAAATGACAAGTCAGTTGGTTGATTGTATTTATGAGTTCCTTTATCAATACTATGAATCCCAGTGTTTTTTAGCAAGCTTAAATATATAGACTTTTCAGGAGGGAATTTCGTTTCGTCAAAACCTAGAAAAGCATCATTTTCGAATTCTAAAACTTTACGCATAAGAAACTTTCTAGCAGTATTAATCTGAGGACTTAGATTTTCTCTGTTAAAAAGTTCGTTTTTTAAAATGGGCGTTTTAGTGAACTCAACATTACAAATTTCTGACAATAAATTATTTAAGTCTTTTTTCGAAGACACAGTTTTTTGTTTACCTAAATAATACCATAGATTTTCAGTAGTGTCAGAATATAAATTTTGGAGAACTAACCAATTCAATTTATTAATATGATGATTTAATTCTTCATTTAATAATTTAGTTGCATTTACATCTGAAATAAATTTTTTAAGTAACATTTTATATTTATTTACTATAAAAATTTCATTATAAATTTCATCCGAATTCTTATAAAGTACAAATAGATTGCT
>Ga0209137_1003542_pt1 | contig 13022 bp, 9 predicted proteins | sample SaaInl5LU_22_DNA_FD_184642 | JGI IMG/M metagenome (GOLD analysis project Ga0209137, IMG submission 184642) | Marine microbial communities from expanding oxygen minimum zones in the Saanich Inlet - ESP_105LU_22_DNA (SPAdes) (version 2) | ecosystem: Environmental > Aquatic > Marine > Intertidal... | reverse complement strand
ACTGTTTGGTTGGAGAACCTAAATCATAAGTATTATCTGTTGCAGGAATAATATGCTGCTCTAATGCTGAAAGGTCTAATGGTAGTGAACCGGAAACGATATGTCCTCCTTTTGCTACTACTATTCTTCCGGTAGTTGCTTTATCAAAAGTTACTGTTACTAAGTTATCTGTAGTAGTAACGATACTTGTAGGTATAATTTGACTATCTCCTTCATAGACTGTTACAAGTACGTTTTTAGTACCAAAATTATGCGGTACTGCTTTTGTAGTAGCATTAGTAAATGAATCAAAGACTGTGGTTTCTTGAACTACGTTTGCTATAATGCCGGTCAATCCTGAACCATCCCCGGTAAAGGAACCGGTTAGGTTAAGTATAGTAGTTTCTAATGAAGAACTAAAGGTATTTAATGTTATGATATCAGCTGCTATTGAACTTGAAGCAGCTACAAAAGAACTACTTATGTCACTAGCAATTTGTGCTGATGAGGATAGTAAAGTTTTATTTTGTAATGATGAAGTAAATGCTTGGAGGGAACCAGTTGCAGCCTCTAAAGCTCCTAATCTCCCATTGGATGCTGTATAGAAAGAAGCGAATGCTGTATCGTTATCAGTATCAATAGAATTAATGAGAGAAACTATCTCTACAAATGAATCTTTATCAGCATCTGCTGTTAATAAGATTGCATCTATCCTTGCTTTTTCTGTATCAATAGCATCTTGTAATGCTGAACCAGATAAGGCATTAATTGAATTTAAAAAGTTAAGGGTGTCTGTATCTGTATAAGAAGTAACACCTGTTAGTCCTGAACCATCTCCTATAAAAGAAGAGGCAGAGACAAATGTTTCTACAGTAATAGAGTTAAGGCTAGCGTCAGACCCGCTAGTTACTAGTTTTTTCCAATTTGGCATATTACTTAATTACGGTTGGCTACTTAAAATAAGTCCACTCCCCTTTCGGGCCAATAATACTTTACAATAAATAGTATATATAATATAATAAAAAAAGGCCCGAAGGCCTAATTTTATTTACTATTTTTTTTCGACTAACTTTTGCAGTTTAGATACGACTGTATAGAATGTTTCAAATTCTGCTCCAGTGTATGTTGCTTGCCTTAACTTTGCTATGATGAACCCAGCCTCCTTTTCATTGATGGAGGCCGAGTTATCATTACTTTTATTACCAGTCTGTCTATTTATTGCCATTTTAAAAAACCTTTTTAACATATTAACTTATTTTTATTAACTATAGATATATAAATCTCCTGTTGAAGAATCTACATGGATAGTACCTGAGCCTTGGAATGTTGGAGCTGCTGCTGGAGATGAGGCAGATACTTCGATGTTACCAATTTTAGATTGGTGAGTTGCTGATGTGTCTGCTGATCCTATTCCTTGTGCAAATCCAAATACTCCTGCTGGGTTATCAAAGAAGATACCTGAACCAACGTTTGCTGATCCGTCTGATCCTCCAAAGATAATACCTGCATCACCTGTGTTACTTCCTGAGTTAAGTAAGATAAATCTGTCCTCAACGTTCAAGTTAGTTACTTGTGCTTCAAAAGTATTTCCTGTTACAGTTAAATCTCCTGTTACAGTCAAGTTTCCAGATACTGTTGGGTTAGTTACAAATCCAACTGATACGGAAGTTCCTGATACTGTAGTCTCTGTTTGACCAGCTACTCCTACTATTGATAAATCATCTGTTACTAAGTTTATGTCTGCTGCTCCAGTTGAACCAGAAATTGAGATTGTAGAACTTAAGTTAGAGATAGTAGTTGCAATAGAAGAACTTAATGCACTGTCTGCTGCCGTGTAAGCTGTTGTAAGAGCAGAAGAAGAAGCATTCAATTCAGAGTTTGCAGTAGAAATTGCACCGTCGATGTTACTCTGTAGTGAAGTTTCAATTGCTACTCTTTGAGTATGTGCTGAACCAGATAAAGAAGTAATGTCTGATGCGTTGGTCGCTATATCTCCAGCGTTGCTAGTAATGTCTGCTGCTAAAGCTGCTTCAATAGCTAGTCTCTGTGTATGAGCTGATCCTGATAAGCTAGTTAAATCAGCATCTGTTGCGAATGTTCCGTCTAGAGCATTAATCTTAGCTTCTACTGAAGAGCTATAAGCTGTAAATCCTACTGTATCTGCAAGTTCAACTTGTTCTGAACCAGAAACTAAAGTTGGAGTGTTAAGTAAGTTAGCAAAAGGAATCGATCCTGATACTACATGTCCACCTTTACCAACGATTACTCTACCTGAAGTAGCTTCGTTAAATGTTACTGTTACTACGTTATCTGAAGTAGTTGTTACACTTGCTGGAATGATTTGAGTATCTCCTTCGTATACTGTTGCTAGTACGTTCTTACTACCAAAGTTGTGAGATACTACTACCTCTGTTACGTTAGTAAAAGCTGATACTACTGTTGCTGTTTGAGCGACTGTTAAGTTCGTTAATCCTGAACCGTCTCCAGTAAATGAATCTGCTACTACATCTTGACCAACTAAGTTAGCTACTGTTTGAGCCGAGCTAGATACAAGTCCGTTAGATACTAAACTAATTGTGTTAGTTGCTGCATCTACTGATGTTGTAATTCCACCACCGTCTCCTTCGATGTTTAAGTCTTCATTTTTAAGATCAATACCATCTGTTCCAGTATCACCATTAACTGTTAATGTTTGGCTTAATCCAGATAACGTTGTAGCGATAGAAGCACTTAGGGCTGAATCTGCTGCTTGGTAAGCTGAAGTTAAGTTAGTAGATAATGTTGAATCTGCTGCTTGGTAAGCTGAGGTTAGATCAGATGATAGGTTAACGTTAGCTAATGCTGCTGAACTAGATAAGTTAGTAACAGAAGTTTCAATTGCTGTTTGACGAGCATTAGAAGAAGTTACGTATCCTGCAAATGCTTGATCGTTCTCTGTATCAACTGAGTTGATTAAAGTAACAATTTCTGCAAAAGTATCTGTATCTGCAACTGAAGCTGATAAGATTGCATCAATTCTTCCTTTCTCTGTAGTAATTTTACCGTCTAAAGAAGTTTCAATTGCTGCACGTTGTGTATGAGCTGATGAACTTAAAGCAGTATCTGCTGCAATGTATGCAGAAGATTGAGCTGAAGCTAAAGCTACACGTTGAGTGTGTGCTGAACCAGATAAGCTAGTAATGTTCGACTGTAATGTGTTGTCGTTAGCTAATCTAGTAGCTGCTTCAGAATCGATATTTCCTTGTAAAGTAGTATCTGCTGCTGATCTAGTTGATGCCTCAGAATCGATATTTCCCTGTAAAGTACTAGAAGAAGCATTTAGTTCTGCTCTTGCTGCTGTTTCTAAAGAATCGATATTACCTTGTAAAGTAGTATCTGCTGATGCTCTTGTAGTTGCTTCACTATCAATATTACTTTGTAGAGTAGTATCTGCTGATGCTCTTGTAGTTGCTTCAGAAGAAATATCAGAAGATAATCCGGATTCAATAGCTAATCTCTGAGTATGAGCAGAAGATGATAAAGCTGTATCAGCAGCAATGTAAGCTGTTGATTGAGCTGATGCTAAAGCAACACGTTGGGTATGAGCTGAACTAGATAAAGCTGTATCTGCTGCTGTATAAGCAGAAGTTAAGTCTGAAGAAAGATTAACATTAGCTAAAGCTGCAGAAGATGATAAAGCTGTTACGCTTCCTTCAATTGCAGTTGATCTGGTATTATTAGATAATACATAAGAAGCAAATGCCTGATCGTTTGCTGTATCTACACTATTAATTAAAGTTACAATTTCAGCAAAAGAATCCTTGTCTGCTGAAGAAGCTGATAAGATTGCGTCTACTCTTCCTTTTTCAGTAGTAATTTTACCATCTAAAGAAGTTTCAATAGCAACTCTTTGAGTATGTGCTGATCCTGATAAAGAACTTACTGCGGTTGATTGTGCAGAAGCTAATGCTACTCTTTGAACATGAGCTGATGAACTTAATGCGCTGTCTGCTGCTGCTCTAGCTGTTGCTTCAGAATCAATATTACCTTGTAAGGTATTATCATTTGCTAATCTAGTAGCTGCTTCAGAATCAATATTACCTTGTAGGGTTGTATCTGCTGCTGCCCTAGCTGTTGCTTCAGATGAAATATCAGATGCATTAGTTGCGATGTCTGCTGCTAAAGCAGATTCAATAGCTAATCTCTGAGTGTGTGCTGAACCAGATAAGGAAGTAATGTCTGATGCATTAGTTACAATATCAGATGCATTAGTTGCGATGTCTGCTGCTAAAGCAGATTCAATAGCTAATCTCTGAGTGTGAGCAGAAGATGATAAAGCTGTATCAGCAGCAATATAAGCTGTTGACTGTGCCGAAGCTAAAGCTACACGTTGAACATGTGCAGAAGAACTTAATGCACTATCTGCTGCTTGGAAATCAGAAGTTAAAGCTGAACCTTTAGAAGATAAAGCGGATGCGTTAGATCCTGATAAACTATTGATAGCTGCTTGTAAAGTTGCATCAGCTGCTTGGAAAGCAGTAGTTACATCTGATTTTAAGTTAGCGTTAGCAGTATGAGCTGAACCAGATAAGGAAACTACACTAGCTTCAATATTTGTTGCTCTTGCGTTAGATGAAGTAACGAACCCTGCAAATGCAGTATCGTTCTCAGTATCTACACTGTTAATTAAACTAACAATCTCTGCAAATGAATCTTTATCTGCATCTGAAGCTAGTAAGATAGCGTCTACTCTGCCTTTTTCTGTTGAGATCTTACCATCTAATGATGTTTCGATAGCAACTCTTTGAGAGTGAGCTGATGAACTTAATGCACTATCTGCTGCTTGGAAAGCAGAAGTTAAAGCTGTTCCTTTAGAAGCTAAAGCTGTTGCAGAAGAAGCACTTAATGCTGCATCGGCTGCGATATAAGCTGTTGACTGTGCTGCTGCTAAAGCTACACGTTGAGTGTGTGCTGATCCTGATAATCCAGATACTGCTGCTATTCTTGCAGTTTCTTCTGCAGTAATATTAGTTTGTAAGGTGTTATCATTAGCCAACCTTGTAGCTGCTTCAGAATCGATATTTCCCTGTAGGGTTGTATCTGCTGCTGATCTAGTTGATGCTTCAGAACTAATGTTACCTTGAAGTGTGCTGGAAGAAGCATTTAATTCTGCTCTTGCTGCTGTCTCTAAAGAATCAATATTACCTTGTAGGGTATTATCATTTGCTAATCTAGTAGCAGCCTCAGATGAAATATCACCAGAAAGTTCTGATTTTATTGCTTCTCTTTGAGTATGTGCTGATCCTGATAAAGTGTCTACTGCTGCTGATACTTCTGCATCTGTTGCAAAAGCTGCATCTAAAGAAGAACTAAATGCCTCTAAAGCATCTACTCTATTATCAAGTGGATTTAATAAACTACCAACTGAACCTGAAAGAGTATCTACTGCAGTGTCGGTATATGCTTCACCGGCTGCTTGTATAGCTAATCTTTGGGTATGAGCTGAACCAGATAAACCTGCAGCATCGATAGTAATTTTGTTATCGGTTACTGAGGTTGCTATTCCAGATGCTCCATCAATAGTTAATGATTCCGTTTTTAGGTTTAGGGTGTCGTTGCCTGTATCTCCCGTAAAAGAGAGAGTCGAAGCGATTCCTGTTAGCCCTGAACCATCTCCTTTAAAGGATCCACTGAATGAACCTGTAAGGATCGCACCTGATTGTGCGTCGATTAAGTAATTTGCGTCATTGGCTAGTTGGGAGACCCCACTACCTGAAACGACGACCTTCTTCCATGTTGGCATGTTATTCGAGTTTTTAAGTTAATTCTTATTAATAAATATAGTTAAAATGTTATTCCTGACCTATGTAAAGATTATAATTTTCGTCCATATACATACCTCCTAAAATAGTAGTGGGTGTTATAGATTGTCCCTTCATTACCAATGTACCTTCGTTTGTAATTCCAAAAGTTTTTGTATCTCCATTATATATGGATAGTGCATCTCCAGAATTATCTTTTCTAAGAGTTAAAGAACCAGTGACTTGTAGTTCATTGGTTGTAGAGTAATACGAACCAGTCTGCTGAAATATAGATAAATCTATTACTCCAGATATAAAGTGATTAGATCCAGTATTTAGAGTTACTGCGTCATTTACTATCGAAATACCGCTTCCTGTATTAACGTTAAGATTAGCTGTTCCTGAGAAAGCTCCTCCACCTAAACCAGGACCAGCAATAACTGCTGTAATATCACCAGAGCCGGCTCCTCCACCACCTCCAAATCCAGAGAATTCAGACCAAGATACAGTATCAACAAAAGTAACAGGAGGGTTAGCAGGAGTAATGGTAGCCTGATAAGTAGTGGCTGCATCTTCTACCCATACAATTTGTCCATCCATTATTCTGTCGATAGGAATAACAGTTAAATCTGTATAGTTAGCAACAGTATAGAATGCACCTCGGATAAAATTAACATCCGCTAGTGCAATCCCTGATGAGGATGCTGCTGAACTTAATACTATTTTTGAGCTAATTGATGGCATCTAATTTTCTTTATTATGTAGCTGAACCGCTAACTGGTATTAATCTTAACTCTATACTTGTTGAAGTAGCAACAGTTTCTCTGTTACCAACCATTATGTAATCGGATATTCCATTAACTGGGGATCCTAATGTTATTTTATGTATGTTTGAACCTTCTGTTGTACCTAAACCGCTACCGATAGCATTTCCATCTGGTGCTACTTCTAATACATATTCATCTAAGGTGCTACTTCCATAAACATCATTAGTTGTTCTTGGTACACCTGTCATATCTGAACCAGATGGTATTAATATTACAAATCTATTTGAGGTAGATTTTGAAATAGCTCCTAAATCTGTTAATAATGTATTGACATTTGCTCCACTAGCTGATGCTAGTAGTGTAGCTGTTTTAATGCCTCCCCAATCGTAGGTAAAAGTAGAGTTAGAAAGTTCTCCATCTTCAATCTTTTCTAAAAACCCATACCCTGTATATGAAGTTGCTACAGGAGGAATACTTGTAGTTTGACTTTGAATACCTAAGTCATTATTATACGTACTAGATATTTGTCCTGTATCATATACATATAAAGTATCTGTAATAGGTGACTCTACCTCAAAAGTTTTAGACGATATAGACTGTTCACCGTAAGTATCGGTAACAGTGAAAGTAACAGGATAGCTTCCTGCAGATAGTAGTGAAAATGGTTGGATTGACCAAGATGATCTTTCTGCATTTAATGCTACTGCGTTAAATAAACTTCCAGATACTCCTCCAATACTTAAAGAATATGGAGAATTTAATTCAGTATCTGTAATAGATAAAGTTCCTATAGTTGAACCACTGATAGCTTGATCAGCAGTAAGGCCTAAGTCAACTACTAATGCTGATGGTGCTTCATTACTAAATACATTAGCTGTTATAATAGTCGAATCTGTATTCCCGTATTGATCAACCCAAGAGATAGTACTATCAAAAGTAGCACCACTTTGAGTTAATGAACCGCTTAAATCTACTCCTAAAGTTAAATTACCTAACCCGTCCACAAGTATTGCAGGATTAGAAGATGTTAAAGTAGCAACTTGGGATCCATAATTAGGGGAGTAACTTACTCCAATTTGTGCTAGGTTTCCATTATTATATCCTGTTGCATCTCTAAATATATCTCCTGTTATTGCAGATTCTACAATATAGATGTTTGAATCTCCTGTTAATCTTCCATCATCGGCAGAGGCAATTGTAATAGTAGGTGTAATACTACCGGTATTGAACCCATGAATGTCTTTTACGGTAAACCTTACTGAATAGCTACCTGCTGATAGGTTAGTTGTTGCCCTAATTTCAAATCCACTGCCTACTCGTACTGCGGTCAAATCAGAAGCATTTCCAGAAAGTACATCAAAGGTAAAAGTAGAGTAGTTGATTGCATCACCTTCTGTATCTCCAAAAGTAACAGTACCGAGAGAGGAACCTGAGATTGCTTGATTAGTATTTCTAAGTCCTGAGTTAGAAAATGTAATACTTGGTGCAAAGTTTCTAGTTACTTGAACATTAATCGGAGCAGTAGATGTATTACCATATTGATCTGTCCAACTAATATCAGAATTTAAAATTATTCCTTCTATATTGCCGCTACCACTGATTGCTGTACCTACAGATAATAAACCAGTTGTACTATTAATAGAAATAAATGGATTAGTAGAACTAAAGTTTGTAGCTACTTGAGATCCATAGTTAGGAGAATAACTTACTGTTACTCCTCCTTGTGCTCCTGTTCTACCATTTGAGTTTAAGTAAATAGGTCCTGTAGTTACAGATTCAATTATATAAAAGTTACCGGTAGTAGATAAAGTTCCACTGCTAGCCTGTGCTATTGTTAGTGTTCTACTAGAATAAGTTCTTGTAGCGTTAGTTGAATCACCAACAACTACATCGTAAATATAATTACCTGCTGCTAGATTATCGTTTGCTTGAATTTCCCAAGAAGAAGATGCTGCATTAGTAGCTACTGCAGTAAAAGACGAACCGTTAGCCCCTCCTAACACTAAAGTATAAGGAGAATTATCAACTGTATCAGTTAAAGCAACAGAAACTAAATTAGTTCCATTCGTTGCTAGGTTTGTATTAAAGTTAGATGTTTCATTTGTAAAGGTAGCTGTAGGAGCTTCTGTTGGAAAGAAAACAGCTGTTAAAAAGTCCTGTATACTTCCAGTTGTAGCAGCGTTAAATCCGTCTGTGTATAGATCTCCTAATAAAGTATTAGATACTACTCTATTTCCATCAAAAGATATATCTCCAGAGGAATTAATAGAGGAAATTCTACTACTAAATGAAGCACTCTCTATATAATATGAAGAAGTGAATTGATTTAATGAAGTTATATCTGTGTGCGAACCACTAAGAATACCACTACCACCTAAAATTTGTTCAGATGAAGATATTAATCCACTTGGTAAAGTTGTGTTACTACCAGTTGGAATTGTTATAGTGTTCCCACTACTAATCGTAAGTTGGTCACCAACGATTGTAAGAGTTTGATTATCAGTTTCTGATGTTAGGTATGAACCAGTTGCAGATTCTAATTGAGATAATCTACTTTCAGCAGATTGAGTAAAGGTATTTAGATTACTAATATTAACATGGTCACCAATATTACTAATTCTCTCATTAAATGATGCAGAATCAATTTGATAAGAAGCAGTTGTTAATAATCCGCTTGTATCAGTAGCAGAACCAGTTATATTTAATATTCTTTGATCGAAAGATGCACTATCTGCATAATATGAAGAAGTAAATGCATTTAGTGAAGTAATATCTGTTGTACTCCCTGCAGAACCTGTATCTATTGTTATGGACTGTGTAGAACCATCACCAAAAGTAAAGGTAATTACATTTCCTGCAGCTGAAGCAGAGTTAATTAGACTTCCAGTGTCGGCAGAACCATCTCCTTGTGGTAAAGTAATTGTATTACCTTTAGAGATAGTTAATTCGTATCCGTTTAGACTTAAAGTTTGATTAGAGGAAACAACACCCCCAGATAAATCAAGTTCCTGTCCATTTAAAATGAACGAACCTGTTATCTCAAGTGATCCTGTGAGTTGTCCATTCCCGTTTAATTCAGGATTTATCTGTTTCCACTGTATTAATGCCATCTACTATGCAAATTTTCCGGTTATCATGAACTCATCTGTTGAATCTACTTCAAAATTAAGTCCTGCATTTAATACAACTTTGGTGTTGGCACCTTCTTGGGTAATAGAGTCAATAGCGTCTGTTTCAACAAGCACTCCATTAATAAATAGGTGAAAATCTGTCTTAGTCAATGCAGGAAAACCTGCTGGTGGGGTAGCAAAAGTAAGGTCTGCAAACGATACCTCAGCTAAGACTCCTGGTGCTGCAGGGACTACGGATGCGATTTTATTATTACTACTGTATGCTTTGTTTAACCCTAGATATAGTTTTTGTTCTGCAGTCATAGATTCTTCTATATTGATAGTATTAAGTTTTGTCATCGCTTGATCATAAAACCTAACTGTTGTTGTATTGATTCTTGTGTTTGAATATCTATTTGCCATATTATTCTAAGTCATTTATGTTATTAACAGTTTCTACTCCAAATAAAACTGATGCTTTATTAAAGAACTTAGCATTACCTTGCGGTAAAGTATTGATACCGTCTGGTATTATATGTCCAAGTAGGTTAATTTGAAAGTTTGTTTTAACTGATCTATCTTGACCTTGTATTAACTCAGTGGTTGTAGTGTAGTTGTTAATCATCGCTCTAAAGTTAAACTTTTCTGGATCACCCCAATAGGCGTCTGAAGCGTAATTAACTGCCTCTACTAGTTTATTCATCTGTTCTACATATTCTGTAAAGATTGTACATGAGTATACTAGGTTTACATAGTCAGGTATGACTACTCCTTGGTATTCTTTAACGATTGATCTAGTATTTAATACTGAGAATCTATCATATGTGTTTTTCTTAGAGAATTTCTTTTCAAATACTCCAAATTGTGTAGGATTATTAGCGTCCATCTTGTTTCCAAGGTTTCTGTTCTTTTCTACACTATCTCTTTTAATCATTATTAACGGAACTTGTATCTTTCCGTTTTTATCTCTATAAAATCCGTCTTTCTGTACTGAAGCCCATCTTTCTGGTGAACCGTATAATACAGGAACAGGTTTTTGTACACCATTCTGTATAACAGATGGCTTAATTACGTTATTAAAGTAGTAGAATATGGCTTCATCTAAGTCTTTTAACCCTATACTTAGTCTTTTAGTATCATCATTCTTTACAGAACGTTGGTCTACTCGTCTTTTAGGGTCAGGGGCAGGGACCTTACCTTGGTTGGTATAGGTCTCAATAGTATTTTGAGATAACTCTACCTGAGATTTAGGTAGTACCTTATCTCTGTTATTCTTTTCCCCACTATTTGCCATATTTACGGTTTACGTGTGTGTTAAACGCTCTTTTGAACTTTGAATAGATGTTAAACAATTCATCAAGCTTCTGATCTTCAGGATACTTCTGAATAGTGTCTTTATATGCATCATATAGCTCTCCTACTTCTTTTCTTAGTTCAATTAGTGGAGTATACTCGATATCCCATGAGACTGTACCTGTTACCGGGTCAACTCCTGTCTTTTTAGACTTAAAATCGGTACTATCTTGATTCCACTTGTCTTCTTTTAATATATCTTGTATTTTCATAGTATTAGTATGTTGTACCTTCAAATTCGATACCTGTTCTTTCTCTTCTTGTAATATGACAATCAACTATTATAGATACTGATGAACCAAACTGATGGCTGTAGGGTGTTAGGTTGTAAGACGTGTCTCTACCTACGAATAATTGGTTCTCCCTTACTGTATCAACTTCATAATAGTCTTCTTGCCAATTTAATATATCTCCTATCTCAGGTACCATATTAGTATCAACTAAATCTTGTCTTAAAAACGCAAATGATACATCTCTTGACATATCTGGTCCAAATTCATCGTTAGTCACTACTTGATCACCTCTTGTTATTAAACAATTAAGTTTTAACGGCGACCAGTACGACTTAGAGGTAGCTTCTCCGTATAAATTAGCTTGTGTATCCTCTAGACTAAGTTTATAGTATAGTACTTCCTGTTCTACTACATCTGATAGTAGTTCTCGGTTAATACCTACTAGTAAATTAAAGTCTCTATTGGATCCAAATATCATTACTTCTTCTCTATGGTGTTTTGACCTATATTAATTACTTTTATAGGTGGATACTTAGTAATAGCATTTTGCTTTAACGCTTGAAACGCTGCCATACCGTCTTTTTGGGTAATTAACTTAATTTTCAACGTTTCTCTGTTCTTTCCTTCATCAGAAGCAAGTGTTACCGTAGTTACACCGGGTAAAGCCCTCATTAGAGCGGCTATTTCTGTTGAATTTGTATTTTCATCATAGATTACCTGTACCATACCTTCGTATGTATTGAATTGAACCTCTGATATGATGTCTATTAGCTTCATTATCCTATATAAATGACCATTGGAACCTCTTTTAATGTTTTACTAAGGTTTTCTCCTTCATTAGCTTTACGTTCTAACTGTGCCTGACGTGATGTTTGGTCTAACATCTCTCTTAAGTTAGTTAAAAGTTCTGTTTTCTCTGCTCTAGAGTCAGCTAATAGGTCAGCTTGGTTTAAAGTAGCTTCAGAACCGGGAACTGGTACTGTTTGGTACTTACCTCTAACATAAGCTAGTAGTTCTTTAGCTAAAGATAACGTATACTTAAAGATCCATTGTCTTCCTACACTGTTTATACCTGTATAAGATGGGTTTTCATAAGGAACTTCACCTACATTGGTAATTAAATCAGTTCCATCTAAGAAAGTAGCTGCTTTTTTATCATCTACCTTATAGTATTCGAACCTTAATAGGTGATCATTCTTCGGTACTGGGAATATCTTAAGTTTATTATTAACCATTTCAAAAGAATATGCCGATCTTCTAATTTGATCGTTGAATTCAATAGCCTGTACCTTCATTACATCAAAAGAGGCTGGCATTAATAGGAAGTTTACTCCCGGACTAAATGATCCGAAGTCAAAAGCATCCATTAGTGACTGAATACCTGTTCCAGTACCTGCATATGGGTCAAAATATCGTAAAATAGCAGGAGGTGCTTCGTAAAATACCTTTCTAACCTCAATACTACCTGTTATACCTTGATCTATAGCCCATTGTTCTAAGTCATATTCTTGAACTGATGCGGTCATATGTAGAGATCCTGTATGTCTTGTTACAAATCCTCCAGCATCGGCTTCAGTACCGTAGTTTTTACTAATATTAATAGCCCTATCTAATGTAGGGTTGATAATTTTGTTGTTAGCTGATGCTGTATTACTTGATCCTTCTAAAGATAGGTAGTTTTCTCTTATTTTGTATTGGAATACTTCGTTACCGTAAGTAGAAACAGCTTCTTCAAAGCAAGCAAAGAAGTTTTCATCTTGCAACTCAACATCCATCATAGGATATCCTAGTCGAGTACCA
>Ga0209137_1003534_pt1 | contig 13038 bp, 15 predicted proteins | sample SaaInl5LU_22_DNA_FD_184642 | JGI IMG/M metagenome (GOLD analysis project Ga0209137, IMG submission 184642) | Marine microbial communities from expanding oxygen minimum zones in the Saanich Inlet - ESP_105LU_22_DNA (SPAdes) (version 2) | ecosystem: Environmental > Aquatic > Marine > Intertidal... | reverse complement strand
TTCCGTCAACATTAGAAAACAAGGGCTTATTTTTGTTATTATGACTACTTTTTATTAAATCCAACTCTAAAAGTTCATTTTCTGAGGCGCCAGAATTATATTTATGAACAAGCTCATCTATATTGTAGGTGTCTTTAACTGACTTCTCGTAACCGAATTTATCTAACATGGTTTTTTTCAGAATTTCAACATTCCTATTTTGACAAAAAACTAAAGGAATGATTAACCAATTGTTCTCGGTACCAACAGCACCATTATCTCTATGATACCCTAAAAATGTACGTTTCAAGAAATCAGAAGATTTAGGAGCTTCCCATTTAATTTGCTTTTTGAATTTTGGGAGTTCATATGATTCTGTTTGATGAGAAATATTAAAGGTTGTTATGGATTCTCCTTTTTGAATTTCTCTAACTGCTTTTCCAACCACTACCCCATACATGAAAATAGAATCCCCAATATTTAAATTTTCAATTGATAATTTATGTTTAGAAGCAACATTGGTTACAAGCTGAAATTCACCAGCATCAATTTGAATTGTTAATCCTTTATTTAAATCACATAAAGCAACAACTATATTATCCTTAGGATGGATTTTTAATATTCGTGAACTAGTTTTTAAAATCATAGATGTAAATATCAAATAAATTTAAAATCATTCATACCAATAATGTACAATTATTTATCACATATTTTCACATATGCTTTAAATAGGGGTTTTACTATAAAAAAATACAACCAAATTGATTTAATTTTTATTTTTATTAACTAAAACCATATTAAAATCGATTTTGATATGGTTTTAGCGTTTCTAATACGGTTTACTTTAGTTTACCCTATTTCTGGCCCCTCCGTTTAATTAATCTTTTTTGAATATTATTTTATAAAATAATATTTGTATCACAAAATTCTATATTCTAGAAACTAAAAAAAAGCATGCATTAGCGTGCTCTTTTAAATAATCATTTGAGCTATAATCAATTTATTCTTCCTTGGGGTTTCTATTCCTATGAAAACTATATAGTATAACAGCTACTGCCAAGACTGAAATAGCTCCAAGTGCAAAATAGACCACCTCCCTTGAAACGCAGAAGAAGTATAGTGAAAACTATGCTAAATCTAACGGCTACAAAGTAGTTGGTTACTTTGGTGGAACTTATGAGTCTGCAAAAAGTGATGAGCGTAAAGAGTTTAAACGAATGCTTCAATACGACAGGCAAAGTGGCACAGTGGGATATATCATTGTATACTCCTATGATAGATTCTCTAGGACAGGAAGTAGTGCAGCACAGATTTCTCAAGAGTTAAACAACCAAGGGATTCATGTCAAAGCAGTAACCCAAGAAGTGGATACCACCTCAGCAGCTGGTAAGTTTCAACAGAACCTTTTTTATATGTTTAGTCAGTTTGACAATGAGCTTCGAAAAGACAAAACAATTACGGCAGGATTATTTTATGATCCTTAGCACTCCGTGCTGAAAATAGTACCAACAAAAAAACGCTCAAGCAAGCTTGGCGTTTTTTCTTAATTATACTATTTATTCGTGACCCAAAGTTATGGTAGTTCAAACTTTCTAAGGAGTGTTTTTCAATTATTTCTTGAACCTAGCACAAGAATATTGTCCTAAAAAATATGCAATTAAAATAGGTATAAACGAAAAAGCAATACTCTTTTCCAAAAAACCATATTCTGAAAATGCAACTAATATTGAAGCTGAAACAATTATAAAAATTAAGTCAAATAGTCTTTTTTTCATATATATAACCTAAACGTACAATTCAAATCTAATTTAATAAATTATCCCCAAAAATAATAATTTATTTTTGGGGATAATTTGTGACCCAGACTTTTGAAAGTTCGAACTTTATTTATGAAATTGATGAAATATTTAAAAAAAATGATACAATGTATTGATTTTTAACTTTACTTTGCTTTTCAAATGATGCATCATACATCATTTGGCTGAACACATTGATAACTGTTTTTACGTTCGGTGCTCTGGGAATTAGGAAGTCAAACCCAGATTTGGTTTATCGTTTAAACCCCCGAAATTTAAAGCTAACTTCCGTTTTTTTGTTTTTCTTCTACAATATAATTTGCTTTTTAATATTGCAAATTCGAATTTGAATTTCATTGATAATATTACTATTTAAAAATTAGCCCATTCCGGCAAACAGTAACTATTTTATTTTAAAATTCAATGAAAACAAAATATCAAGATTTTATTAATCAAACTTTTGATTTTCCAAATCAAGAGTTTACACTAAACGGGGATAACCTTGAGTTCCATAATATAAATTTGATGGAATTGGTTCATCAATTTGGCACTCCTGTAAGGTTTACATATTTACCTAAAATTTCTGAAAATATTAATAAAGCTAAGCAATGGTTTTACAACGCAATTAATAAAATCAATTACAAAGGAAAGTATAACTATTGCTATTGCACTAAAAGCTCACATTTCAAGTTTGTTCTTGATGAAGTTCTCAAAAACGATGTTCACATTGAAACCTCCTCTGCATTTGACATAGATATTATTGAAGCATTAAAAAAAGAAGGTAAAATTGAAAACAACACCTTTGTAATCTGCAATGGATTCAAAAGAGAGAAATATATATCTAATATTGCAAAGCTCATAAATGGTGGGCATAAAAATTGCATCCCAATTATAGACAATTATGAGGAATTGCCTCTATTAACAAATGAAATCAAACATAAGTTCAAAGTAGGAATTCGAATTGCTTCTGAAGAGGAACCAAAATTTGCATTTTACACCTCTCGTTTGGGTATTGGATATAAAAATATCGTAGACTTTTATAATCAACAAATCAAAAACAACCCTTATGTTGAATTAAAAATGTTACATTTTTTTATTAATACAGGAATTAGGGACACCTCATATTACTGGAACGAATTAATAAAATGCCTAAAGGTCTATGTCAACCTAAAAAAAGCATGCCCAACATTAGACAGTTTGAATATTGGTGGCGGATTTCCAATAAAAGACTCTCTTGCATTTGATTTTGATTATGAATATTTGATTGAAGAGATTATCAATCAAATTCAACTAACTTGTACCGAGGCTGGTGTGTCTGTTCCAGATATTTTTACCGAATTTGGAAGTTTTACAGTTGGTGAAAGTGGTGGTATGATATATGAAGTTCTGTGTCAAAAACAACAAAATGATCGTGAAAAATGGAACATAATAAATTCTTCATTCATCACCACATTGCCAGATACATGGGCAATCAATAAACGTTTCATAATGCTTCCCCTCAACCGATGGAACGATTCGTATGAGCGAATACTACTAGGCGGATTGACTTGCGACAGTGACGATTATTATAATAGCGAACAACATGTTAATGCCGTCTATTTACCAAAATATCGTCCAGACAAACCACTTTTTATTGGATTTTTTAACACTGGTGCCTATCAAGAAAACATTGGAGGATATGGAGGTTTACAACATTGTTTAATTCCAGCTCCCCAACATATTTTAATCGCTAAAAATAAAAATGAAACCCTTGAGATTACTCAAAATAAAGAACAACAAACTAATAAAGATTTTTTAAACATCTTAGGATATGAGCTCACCTAAAATATTTGGGGGAATCCCAGAAAAATTTACAAAATACGACAAGGCAAAAATCGTATTACTTCCAGTGCCGTTTGATGGCACAAGCACTTGGCAAAAAGGGGCAGATAAAGGATTTGATGCCTTTATTGAAGCTTCAGAAAACATGGAATTGTATGATATTGAAACAGAAAGTGAAGTTTATAAAAATGGAATTTCTATTTTAAATACTATTACAGAAAACTCTTCCCCAGTGGCCATGGTAGAGGCCGTTTATAAAACAGTCAAAAAACAAATAAAATGCAATAAATTTGTAACCCTTTTTGGAGGAGAGCATTCAATTTCCATTGGTGCTATTAGAGCATTTTATGAAAGTTTTGATAACCTAACTGTACTTCACCTAGACGCACATGCTGATTTGAGAAAGGAATATGAGGGATCGAAATATAACCATGCTTGTGCTGTTTATGAAGCGAGTCAAAACACAAATCTTATACAAATTGGAATTCGATCTATGGATGTTTCTGAAAAGCTTACCATGGATTTCGAAAAGGTCTATTTTGCACATGAAATAGCACAGGATGACTTTTGGATGGATAGTGCCATAGAACAAATGACAGAAAACGTTTTTATTACATTTGATTTGGATGTTTTAGACCCCTCTATTATGCCTAGCACAGGAACTCCTGAACCTGGTGGCTTACTTTGGAACGAAACACTAGAGTTTCTCAATAAAGTATTTAATGAAAAAAATGTTGTTGGGTTCGATATCGTAGAATTGTGTCCAAATTCAACTAACAAAGCACCCGATTTTTTAGCTGCTAAATTATACTACAAAATGCTCAGTTATAAGTTTTCAAGTAATAAAATGACGGAAGAGTATGAAGAAGAATTTAATGACAATTTTCATTCTCCATTTAGTAAATTATCTAAATTCAAAGACAATGACTATGACAAATTCTAGAGGTCCAATTTCCAAATTTTTGGAGACTCATTTTTTACACTTTAATTCAGCAGTATTATTAGATGCTGCAAAAGCCTATAAATACCAACTAAACAACAATTCAAAAATGTTAGTATCAATGGCTGGCGCTATGAGTACAGCAGAAATTGGAAAAACTTTTTCTGAAATGATTAGACAGAATAAAGTCCATATTATTTCTTGTACAGGTGCAAATTTAGAGGAAGATATAATGAATTTAGTCGCACATTCACATTACAAACGTATCCCTAATTACAGAGATTTAACACCAGAGGACGAATGGGATTTATTGTTGAAAGGACTAAATAGAGTAACAGATACCTGTATTCCAGAAGAAGAGGCTTTTAGACGTCTTCAAAAACATATCTTTAAAATCTGGAAAAATGCAGAGGATAATAACGAGCGTTACTTTCCACACGAATTTATGTACAAGCTACTATTATCAGGAGTTTTAGAAGATTATTATGAGATTGAAATTAAAGACTCTTGGATGTTCGCTGCGGCTCAAAAGGATTTACCAATGGTTGTTCCTGGTTGGGAAGATAGCACAATGGGAAATATTTTTGCTTCATATGTATTAAAAGGAGAGCTTAAAGCGAGTACAATGAAATCTGGAATTGAATACATGACCTTCCTTGCTGATTGGTACTCTAAAAATTCAGAACATGGTATTGGTTTCTTTCAAATAGGAGGTGGTATAGCAGGAGATTTTCCTATCTGTGTTGTCCCAATGCTCTACCAAGATATGGGCCAAGAATACACTCCTTTTTGGAGTTACTTTTGCCAGATTAGCGACTCTACAACAAGCTATGGCTCCTATTCTGGAGCTGATCCAAACGAAAAAATTACCTGGGGTAAACTCGATATTGATACTCCAAAATTCATAATAGAAAGTGACGCAACGATTGTGGCGCCCTTAGTTTTTGCATATATTTTAAACTTTTAAAAAATGAAACGAATTATTGTTGGTTTTGACAAATTAACCCCAAAGATTCTAAACCTTTTTGTAGAAAGATACCCCGATGGCTATGGTGATAATGATATAATAGAGTTTAAAAATGGTACTGGAGAAACAATTCAAGCAGTAGAATTGAAAAGTACTGATACAGTGTATTTGATTAGAATAGGTAAAAAAATGAATCAAATTATTCAAGAATTTGAAGATGAGCAATCTGAACTTAATGAAGATTCAGAATTTATTGAAGAAGATAAAGAGATTGACCCTAACTATGATTTTGACCTCACATAAATTAATTGAACAACATTATGAATACAATTTCTCATCTCTCTTTGCCGTGTTTAAATATTTCTGAAACCTTAAAGTTTTATAAAAATGAGTTAGGTTGCGAAATCGGAAGATCGCTTGATGTAAATCTTTTTTGGCCATCAAACAACTTTTACCAAATCGGGTAAATATAGTTTTAACAGTCCGGATTATATTTTTGAGGGAAATATACTACCTTCTTTTCATTTTGGAATTATTATCAAAAGACAAGAATGGCAAAAATTATTTAAAAAGTTAAGTTATGCATCCATAGAAATAATCGACCAAACTTGTTTTCTGAAAAATAAAAAAGGGGAACATGTTTCATTTTTTGTTAAAGATCCTAATGGCTATATCTTGGAGTTTAAATCTTTTAAAAATAACGAGGAAGCATTCACTTTTTAACTTTTCGGCAAACTTTTTTAATAAAATTATCCCCAAAAATAAATTATTATTCTTGAGGATAATTAGTGACCCAAACTTACGAAAGTTCGAACTTTTTGGAGGATTTTTCCAATGATTTAAAGTTGTTATTTACTAGTTAATTCTTTATAAATTATTTCGCCAAGTTTTAAATGTGATATTTTTGAATGACTAAATGGAGGTAAAATTGCAACACCATCAATTTTGAATAAAGTATTTGGGCAAGAGGCCTTAATTTTTTGAATTTCTATATGTACCTCTTCTCTCACCGATTTTGGATTCTGAGCAGGAGACAAAGCTCCCCAACTTGCAATAACTTTTTTTATTTTTTTACTTCTAATAATTGAAATAATATTTTCAGTATTGTAATATCTTTTTGTTTTTGACTTAAATAGATTTTTATCTTGATAACTATTACCGACAATATCAGCTTCCATTTTATCAGTAATTTCCACACTACTAATAAGATCTAAACAAGCAAACTTAAATTTTCTCATTAATTTTTCTTTTGAACTAAAATCTCCTGGCAATAAATCAACTTGAGTATTATTTAAAGTCTTTATATATTTACTCAAAGAAGGCCAAAAATTATTTGAAAAACTCTTACTTTTTTCACTTTCTTTGACCCTTCCATAGTAATAGTCAGCAAATTCTTTTCCGCCTTGCGGATTAAATGTTCCTAATATTAGCGTATTAACATCCCATTTTGGATTGTTAAATTCCTTATCTAAAAATTTGTGATTTATTATTTTCATTTTGATTATAATATGTTTGCAATTCCCCCATGTTTCACCAAAATCAGTTTCTTCAGAATTATTAATGTTTTGTTTTTAATAGAACTGAAAATGTAAATCTATCAATCAAACTTAAATCATCAGATGTTTCATAAATTAAATCCAAATTCTTGTTTACAATATTATATTTAACGTCTTGATATTTAAAAACTTCAAATATCCAAATAGAATTATCCCCTTCTAAATTAAATTTACTATAATTTTCAAGATCTATAAACTCATTATCTTCCACCCCGTTAATTATAGTATCCCCTAAATCAAATTCATCTTTTAAATCAAATAAATCACCTCCACTAATAGTAATTAATTCCAACAAATCTGATAACGTATTAAACTCAGGATGGATTTCTATCATTCCATTTTTTATTTCACCAAAGTTTTCGATTTTAGTCTTCTTAAAAAAACCTGTTAGTGTCGTCCAAAATTCATCGTGATTATTTGAAAAATATTGAAAAACCCCGTGTCTCCAATTGACAGGTTCGTTTAGTTTAATAAAATCTTCTTCAAAACCCCAAAATCCTCTACAAAAATCATTAGACTTTAAAACTTTATCCTTTTTGAGGACTCCGAAAAATACTTTTATTAAGCTTGACATATTAGCTGTTTTTTTTTGTCGCAACATATTGATTTAACATGTCATCCCATTGATATACAACATCCTGTTCAACATATCCTCCATCTTTTAAAAATTCAGTTTTAGTTCCATTATATTTTCTGAATTTTTCATCCCAGTTAGAATAAATAGTCATTCTGACATTATCAATTTCTTTTATTTCTTCTACACTAAGTTCATTATAAAACAGGTGTAAATGATTCTCTTTTGAATACTCTTCATGAGTATTTGACCAAAGAAAAGGAATGATTTTTTGAATATCAACCTGAAATAAGGAACGAACTGAGATTGGAACTCCTTTAAACTGATTTATAATCCAATCATTTTTAAATTTACTCACAAATGTTCTTTGATCCCAAGGACCAAACTTAGGGTCTTTTGTTAAGATTTCAAATTCACACAACATAACTATTTGAAAATTTGAAAAATTTGAAAAATACTTTAAATCTGATTTTTTAGGAGATTTTGTATATTTTAGTTTCATCTTAATAATTTTTTTTGTTTTGAATTATCCAATTTCATAATAACACCAAGCTGGACTAATATAAGTTGTTTAAAGTTAATATATTAATTTTACAAATTAAAAAAATGATGAATGATAAAAATAATATTGGTGTATATCTGAGTCTAAGACAAGATGACAGTTTTCACACTTTAATGATCAAAAAAGAAATAGATGATAATGTTTACTTTGTTGTGGTTGGATATAGTGGTGGTGGAGTATACAGTGAGTTTTACAGTAAACTTAAGTATAATAACGATCTAGAAATAACCGGTTTTTTATCACAGTCGATCGGTTCTGGAGAATGGGAAGAAGAAATATTATCTTTAGATTTTGATAAGAAAAAAGAACAATTTAATCTTCAAACGAGAGATTTTTACGAACTAATGAATGACACTGATATTACTATACAGAATGAGATGTCAAACTTTATTAAAAAATATATTTATTATTTATATGATGAGGAAACTAACAAGGATTATGAACAACCAATATTGAAAAATATTGACCTAAGTGAATTTCAAAAAAATCCAAATTCAAATCAATTTTCAAATAAAGAATGGAATGATAGTTTTCTTGAATTGACAATTTCAAATTACTGGGAATTGTCTTTAAGTTTTCCACAGATTATTTACAATTATTTATAACTAAAACACTACCGATGGAAGAATTAAAAAAATTAAGAAACGAGAAATTGAACACTCTAAAGATTCCTTTAATTTTATCAATAAACAATAAAAACGTTGATAAATATTTGGAAATAATTACGAACACTCTGAAGGATGAGAATTTCGATTATATCAAAAAAGTTGATGGTGGAAAGTGGAGTCATTTCATATTTGATCCAAAAAATGTGAATTTAAATTTCAACCAATTGAAGAAAAAGTTAAAAAATAAATTCCCCAATATAGATTTTCAAGAAAACACATCTCATATTGAATGGTTAAATGGCACTAATTTCACAGTCATTCCTCATGTTGAAAATGAATTTATTTTTGAACATTTTGAATTATGGGTACAATTTGAAAGAGTTTAAGGGATAAACTCATATACCTCTTATTTTGAGTAAGATGGGTTCTAGTTTAGAAGATGAAAGGTTAAATAACTTGATCGATGGTTTAAGTAATTCAATTTTAGGATTGTCTTTTGAAGGTTGTAAAATAGGAGACAAATTAAATGTAGATCCAGAAATGATGTAACTATACTTAATTTTGGGGAATGGTAAATTAATCTAATTCTTAAATAACCACATCAGAGAAGAATAACAAAAGTTGGACTTACAGACCTAAAAGTGTAAAACAAATTAATAATATGTAATGTTTTTAATTAAACAGAAGGATAACAACCTATCCGTATAGTGTATCACATAGTCAAACCTTAACTTATGAAGTATATATTAATTATTCTATTCCTTATACCACTTACATCCTATTCTCAAAAGGTGTTTTCTATTAAGTACTCAAACCAGTCTGATGTAAAGGTTTATGTAGTTGAATATGAAAATCAATGTGATTTAAAGGTATTCAAAGTAGATTACCCCAACCAAGTAGATGGAAACAAAGGGTTATGGTATTTCGTTGATTATCAAAACCAATCAGATAAGAAGATATACTTTGTTGATTATCCCAACCAAAGTGATTTGAAGATATTCTTTGTGAAGTATAAAAATCAATCAGGTTGGAGAGATAAATCCAAACAACATCTGATGTATTGATTAAACTTCAATTTTTCATTATTTCATATATTAATTATTTACTATTTAAAACACCTGCCACATTTTTAATAGCATCAATAAAAACTTCAGCTGAAACCCGGTGACCACCATTATAGGCTGTATAGGTAAACTTCCCTAGGCCTAAACGACTAAAATAAGATTGTACGAGAGCCCCATCAATTACTTCATCGGTTTTTCCTAGAAACACATTATGGCTAGTTTCTTTTAAATTACTGTCATCAACAACAGGATCAAAGGATCTTCCAATGACAGCTGGGTTACGACAAGTCAAACGACCGAGTTCGAACCCCAAAAGTGAACGCTATTTTTGGCTCAATACCAATATTATCGAAGGAAATTTCAAATATTAAAAATGGAGAACCAATTCCTGTGAATCAATTCTCCGATTTAGTGACCTCGGCAGAATATAATTATTGAATAGTTTTTTCACTATTTTCTCTATAATCTGCGTTTTTTCAGAGGTTTTTTGTCATAATTTTTTCTTTAATGTAGACAGAAATAGACAGAAGTAGACACAATTGTAGTCACACTTTTTGTCACAATTACTCCTTGGCTGTAAATTTCAATATTAACTTTAAATATAAGAAATTATGGCAACAGCTTCATTTAAAATTAGAAAAGGAAAGAACAAGTCAATCATCTATTTGCAAGTTCAAAAGGGTAGAGATTTTAGACTAAGGCAATCTACCTCCATTTATATTAAAAATGAAAGTTTAAAATTTTGGGACATAAAAAAAGAGCGAATAAAAAATTTATCAAATATTCCTGAGGCAGAATATATCAATGGAAAACTTACAGAGATTAGTAAAAGTGTAAACGATAAAATATTACAACTATATAAACAAAGAAAATTAGAAAAGTTAAGTTGTAAAAAAGTTATTAATGAAGTATTGGGAAGCAAAGGAAAGAATAAAAAAGATGAAAAAAATAAAGAAGGACAGTCTAAAGTGGTTTTAGAGTATTTTAATTGGTATTTAGAGTATTATAAAACCAACAACTCTTCATATTCGAATAAACCCTTGGAATTGGGTACACTTAAAACCTACAAAAACAGTAGAAATTATTTGGTTAGATTTCTAAAAAAGAATAACATCAAAAATTTCTGTTTTGAAGATATAGACGAGGCATTCTACAATAAATTTATTCAATTTGGATATGAAAAAGGGTATTCAAGAAACTACATAGGAACTACCATACAAAAACTTAAAACAATTATTGGTCACGCTTATGAGAATAAAATTCACCACAACACTGAATTTAAAAGAAGATATTTTGCCAAGCTCAGAGAAGAAGTTAATCATCCCTATCTCAATGAGCAAGAATTGTTAGCGATTTCACAAGTGAAAACAAGCAGCAAGATTGAAAATGATGTTAAAGATATTTTTCTTATTGCAGCCTACACAGGTTTACGCATCGGAGATTTAATTACATTTTTAAAATCTCCTAAATTATCTAATGTTAATAGTAAAAAATTTATACACCTCAAGCAAAGTAAAACAGGTGGAGAGGTTTACATTCCCATAAATTCAAAAATATTAGAAATTTTAGAGCGAAGAAATGGCAGCTTTCCTCCTGCTATTCATCAAAATAATATTAATAAATACATCAAGTCTATTGCAAACAAAGCAGATATAAAACAAGAATTTGTGGTGGAGAGAACCATTAGTGGAAAAAAAGTTAAAGACGCTCAGCCAAAATATAAGTTCATTTCGGCTCATACAGCTCGGCGAAGCTTTTGTACAAATGCTTATAACGCTGGACTCCCTCCTCACCAAATTATGGTTATCTCAGGACACAAAAGCGAAAAGGTATTTCACAATTACATTAAAGCATCCATTAAAACAAAAGCCATACAAATTGCTGAGCATAGTTTTTTTGATTAAAATTAAAAAATCAAACCCAAAATTGAGTTTGATTTTTTATGCGCCTAACGGCGCTGGTTTTAAAGACGGGGCTGCTTTTAGCAGCCCCTTAAAGAGTCAAGAGTCAAGATTTTTAATCCCTAACAAAACGCACCGAAAAGCCGTTCTGCTTGCCGTAGTAGCTGCTCCTGTTTAGGTAACTGAAATTGTTGCCCAGGTCGCGGCCCCATGCGTTATCTGTACTGTTCTCAGTGGAACTCCAAAAGATTGCATAGAAACCCTCATTGAGGAACGAGCCATTGTTGAGACGGTAACCCTCAGGGAAGGCGTTAAAGTCACTGCTGTTGTTTAGGCTTTGGTCGTTGCCTGGTGCACCTTCGTTAGTTGATGAATTCCAACCTGTATTGGAAGCAATTGTTTTTGCTAATTTATTTCCTGTGGTGGATTCATCGTAATTATAGCCGTTGGCAATAAGTTGTTCTTCAAGTGTTGTCCACTCGGCATCTGATGGTACGTGCCAGCCCTCTGGTGCAAATTCCTTATTTGATGTATTAGGGTCTGTGTCGTGGATTCCTGCAACTGCATACCAATTATAAAGCCTTGGCTTTGTTGGGTCATTGTTATAATATGCCCAAGCACCTGTGCTCTGTTTTGTCCATTCTGATAGGTCTGTGACTTGTGGTATTGGGGTGCCGTCTCGATAAGTCACCATCTCGGCATTATCAACCGTCCATACTTGGCCACCGTAACAAAGATAATCGTAAATATTACCGTCTTGACCGATTACTGTACCAGCTTCATCAACATCACAACCTCCTGTTGTTGGCTCTTCTTCTGTGGAAAAACTAACCTCATTTCCATAAAACTCCCCTAAATTATTAGTCAGAAAAGCTCTAACATAGTAAGTAGTGTTAGGCGTTAAACCCTCAATAGTTGTAGATATATTAGTCCCATTAACATTGACTTGGATATCTGCTAAAGTAGGCTGTATTTCTGTAGAATAAACAAAGCCTTGTTCTGCATTGTTAGGTACATCACAGTTCTCTGATACTATAACTATTATGCCATTTAAAGTCGCTGAGGCTTCTGTAATATCAGTAACAGCTTCAGTAGATAATGTAGGCTCATAAACACAAGGATTACCTTCACTATCACTACTACAAGCGAAGATTAATAAAGCGGAGAGTAAGAGTATTTTTTTCATAGTTTAATTAATTGGATTTCAATTTAAAAAAATTATCCCAAAAAAAAATATTATTGGGGATAATTTGTACACAACGTACTCCAA
>Ga0209137_1003532_pt1 | contig 13050 bp, 2 predicted proteins | sample SaaInl5LU_22_DNA_FD_184642 | JGI IMG/M metagenome (GOLD analysis project Ga0209137, IMG submission 184642) | Marine microbial communities from expanding oxygen minimum zones in the Saanich Inlet - ESP_105LU_22_DNA (SPAdes) (version 2) | ecosystem: Environmental > Aquatic > Marine > Intertidal... | reverse complement strand
CATTAGCAAACGACGGTACAGTTGGTTTAACCAGCATGTGTGAGGGCACAGGAAATGTCATCAACTTGACAGCAAATGTTACAGGCGGTGGCGGAACAAATACGTTCTCATGGAGTAATGCCTCTACAGCTGCAACAGTTGGCGCAGCTCTTACAGATTCCTATGTAGTAGAGGTTACCGATCAATTTACTTGTGTTGGTAAAGACACACTTGATGTTTATTTCCAAGCGGCACCTCAAATTGTAAAATCTTACTCAGGCACTATCGCAGGAACTGTTGATTTTGAATTGACAGATTCTTATGGTGATAGCTGGAACGGTGCGTTAGTTCAAGTACTAAATTCTAGTAATACAGTATTACATACCCTTGGAAGTGATTTTACTTCTGGACCTTCCTTAACTAAATCGCTCAACTTACCCGCGGGTGATTATTCAGTTGTAGTATCGTCTACGGGTACTTACATTCAGGAGATAGGCCTCAACGTAAGTATAAATGGCAATCAAATTTCCACATATGCCAATACTTTTTCTACAGCGCTAGGTACAGTAATGTCAACCTTCACTTTAGGAGGAAGCCCATTAGTCTTCAATGAGGCCTTCTGTGATAGTGTTCAGCTTTCTGCTACGCCCATGGCTTCAATCAATAGTCCTGGATTTACAGATATATACTGGGTTAACGCTCTTAACGATACGGTTAGCGAACTAGAGACCAAGACATTTTATGCAAATACGGATTTAACCCTTTACGGAGTGTTTACTCGAAGTGATGGGCAAACCTGTATTATGACCTCTCAACAATACAGTTTTGACGTGATTGCTGCACCAGTTTTAACATTTAGCACCTTTAATAGTCTTTCCGGGGATTATTATGGCGGTAACAACGTTTTAGCTTGTTCAGAAGGCAATCTTCAAACAACGGTATTTGCAAATTCAGATACTTCAAACGTATTCACCTACAATTGGTCTTCAGGCGAAACGGACTCTATAATCACGGTAGATACAACATTATCGCGCTCAATTACTGTAACCGATGTTTTGGGTTGTTCCACAACAGACACCCTCAATGTGTTTATTAAGCAGACCCCTTTAATTACCACAAGTATTATAAATACTGACACATCGGCGATGTTCACGGCTCCTTATATTCAAAATTTCAACTACCAAGGAGTTATTGGGGACAATCGCATTTATGCAAGTAACTATTCAGCTACATGGTCTCAAGCTCGCCAAGACGCACTTGCTCTAGGCGGTGACCTAGCGTCTTTCTCGAGTGCAAGTGAATACAATACCCTGGCTAGTTGGGCAATGTATAATCGATTTGTTGGACTTAACGACTCTGTTACAGAGGGGGTATGGCAATTTAGCGACGGAACTCCGGTAGCCTACTATCCGCCTTCATGGGGTCAAGGAGAGCCAAACAATGCGGGTAATGAGGATTATATATCAATAAGTAATTCCGGCTTTAATGATGATGGAGAGAATTCTCAATACGAATTCTTCTTACAAATACCTATTGCTCCTAGTCAAGTTCCTCTATTGTCCGGTGAAGCTTTCTGTGATTCTGTAACCCTGGCAGCAATGGATATTAATGCAGAAGATTCATTAAAAGGATACACTAAAATTTATTGGAAAGAGGCAAGTACAGGGTCGGTATTAGACTCCTCTGAAACATTGACAATCTACACTACACAAGACGTTTACCTTGAAGGATCTTTTCTACAATCGAATGGCTCTGAATGTTTTGTTATTAGTGACACTATAAATGTTATTATCAACCAAACCCCAGACATAACGGCTTACTCCATAGATTCGACTTACACAATGACAGGAGATTCATTAATTCTTGTAGCCTTTTCAAATATTTCAACGGCAACAATTTCTTGGATGGTTGATACGATTAGTACAATGTCAGACACCTTGATTGCTCTAGATAGAGGATTACATGTCGCAACAGCAAGCAACATTGGATGTAGTATTTCGGAAGAAATTTTTATTGAACGACCAATATTCGTCGCTAAATACGGATCTAATACAACCGGAACAGGGTCTCTTGCTAATCCATTCTTGACTATACAAAAAGGTTTGGATGAAGCCACGAATGGTCAGAAAGTTTATGTGTTACCAGGAACGTATGCAGGACAATTAATTATTACCAAGTCTGTAGAGTTAAAAAGTGATTTTGACCGCTTAGGAGATTCTTCAGCAATAGCTTTAACAGTCATAAAACCAGGTTCTTCATCGAAAGCAGAGGACACAAACAACTCCAATAATTATAGTTATGGAGGAGTTAGTGTAGTGAACTCAAGCGGGAATGTGTTAATAAGTGGATTTACTATAAAAAACTTTGAAGTATCCTACGAAGATTGGGAACGTTCGGGAGCATTGTCAATTAATGACAACTATTCACATCGTGTTGAGATCAGCAATCTGATCATAACAGGTACTAAACAATCACAGTCCGGAAGTTGCTGTCCATCAGCTCATGTTCTATCAGCATTTAACTCTCAAAATGTAATATTTGATAATGTCACTATACAAAACTCAGGAAGCGATATTCGAGACATTAGTCGTTTAGCATATTTAAGAAATGTAAGCCTTATGGCCACTGAGCTTAAGGTTCTGAATAACTATTCTTCTAATTCACTATTTGAACTGGACGGGCAATCAAACATGACATTAGTGAATTCTGTATTTCATGATGGTCTGGGAAAATCAAATTGGAGCCAATATCCGATAGCGCTTACTGGCGGATCAGATTTGACTGTAATTAATTCGACATTTAAGGAAATAGAATCTAATTCTAATTCAGCGGTAATTAATGTATCGGGTTCAAATACGGATATTTTGTTATTTAATTCCTTATTCGAGGCTCAAGAGGTTTTGTACCATAGCGGGGGTAATAACACACTCGAAATAGTTAACTCTGTAATTCCGGCTAGTTCTGATTTAGATTATTCGGGTTTAACAGTTACGTTGGATTCTACCAATGTACTATTTGGTAGTGCGCCGACAAATGCGGATTATTCATTACCGGCAACATCTATGGCCATTGGTCAGGGTAAAGATTTGCATGTTCTTAATGGAATAACATATAATGCGCCATTAGACGATATCTACGGAAGCGCTAGGCCAATACCTGTTGGATCTTCTATTGATATAGGTGCGGTGGAAAGTGATAAAGCATTCGGTGATTTTGATTTTAATGCACAAATGTGTGGCGACTTGTTATCTATTTCAGTACTAAATACTACTAGGTTCTCAATAGCGCTTACCGGACCTGGTGGATACAGTTTAGCAAATTCTTTACACACACAATTAAGTTTACTAGGACAATATTCAATTTCCGTTTACGACTCAATAACGGAGGTAACCAAAACCAAAGGCATAAATCACAATAACCCATTGAATACCGGTTTCTTGTATGCTAAGGATGCATGTGCCTCAAACAACGGATTAGGTGAAGTTCAATTTGGTGATTTCTCAGGTGGGGTAGATGTTGACCCAAGTCAACAATATTATGATTACAATCTCAATTTATACGACACCGCCAATTCCTATTCACAACATTGGCAAGTTCATCAGGGTTCGAATAATATATGGAATGCACAGGTTTCGTCAGGTGTGTATATTGTAGAATTAAGTGATGCCTCGGGCTGTTCAGTGTATGACACAGTTGTAATAGAGGATCTTGTGGGCTCAAAATACTACATCTCAACAACGGGGTCTGACGTTAATAGTGGTGGATATACGGATCCTTTGGCTACTATTCAGGAAGCCTTAAATAGAACTTGTGATGGGGATACAATAATTCTATTCGATGGTGAATATTTTGAAAACATTGATTTTACAAGTACCTATTTGCCCTATGTAACTATTGCATCGGAGTTTATTGAAAACGGCATTCAGTCGCACATCGCGAACACGATTGTTAATGGTATGGACGAAGATCCGGTATTTGATATTATGAGTCATAATAGCTCATCCGATACTATAATTTTTGCTGGTTTTACAATCACAAACGGTAAAGCATCTAACTGGTACGGTGGTGGAGGTATTGCGATTAACTATTCTAGTGTAGCTTTGAAAAACATGGTGGTATCTGGCAACCGCTCCGGACAGCGTGGTGGGGGTATCGGCATGGATGGAGGTAGGCTTAACCTATGGAACACCGTTATCACCGATAACATCGCACAAGGCGAAGGAGGTGGAATATCCTCGTATTATGGATACAGCTTAGATGGTCATAACTCTACAGTCATTGAGAATAATAAATCTTCAAGCGATAATGGTGGAGGGATATCCTTTGGTCAAGGTCATTGGAACAGTACAGAAGACATGTTTATTCGCGGTTTTGTTGTGAAAAACAACTCTTCTTATTATCGTGGCGGTGGTGTTAATATTAACAATTGGGCTCAAAACACTGAAGTTTTCATGCTTGAAGACATGACCATCACGAACAACAGGTCTACGAACGGTGATGCTGGTGGTCTGTACCTAGAAAATAATGGTGAAGAGGCTATAATCCAGAACGTCATTGTGGCTTTTAACAAGAGTAATGGCGCAGGTGGTATGACAGTTAACAATACTGATCTAGACATCATACACTCCACGATATATAAGAACGATGTTCTGAATGCGACGAGCTCAAACGATCAGATTGTCTTAAGAAATAATGCGAATGTGTTGTTTTTAAACAGTGCAGTAGGAGGCCAATCGAATTTAGGGACGAGCATTGCTCATACATTCTATTTAGATGACTATGACAACACTTGTGATCTGACGGTACAGAATTCAATTGTTTCGGGAGGAATAAATTCGATAGATAATCCATATTCATCAACGGTTACGGGTTCACCTATAGGTCAGTCGTTGTATCTGTTAGATCCCTCTCAAGGTGACTTTATGCTAAGCCCTGTGAGTCAAGGCTTAGGTGCTGGAGCTACTTCGTTCTCGAACATTGTAATGCCGTTTATAGATATTAATGGTGTTTCACGCCCGAACCCAACGGGTAGTAATCCTGACATTGGGGCGGTAGAGAGTCCATTAGACACTGCGGAATTTGGTGCAGCGTATGAAGTTCGTGACAACATTGCGTGTGATCCAACATTCGGCCGTTTGAAGGTTATACCATTAAATGGATCGGGGTCATACAAATATGAGTTAGATGACATTACTGGTACAGCAACATTCAGTGTTCAACAGAATGTTCCGAGTTATACATATTCGAGTCTCTATTCTGGTGATTACCAGATAACGATAACAGATTTATTTGATAGTTCTGAATTTGTTGATACGATCACAATATCTGGCAAGGACAGTTTAGTCATCAACAAAAACGTTGTGGATGAATTCTGTTTTGGTGAGCAAGATGGATCAATTACGCTGAGTGTTTCAGGAGGAGATGGTTATTACGACTATACATGGTCTACGATCTCTAACTCTATGTGGCCAAAGGGACGTAGTCTCAATAACATTGGCCCAGATGAGTATTTTGTAACGGTAAGAGATGGTGACAACTGTTTTATCGAAGATTCAGTTACCATTGGTACTCTTCATGCAACTCCAATTGTTTCCATTACTGGAAATCTTAACAAAGGAGGTAGCATAACTCAGTCAACCAATCCTCAGGTAAGAGCTTGTGTAGGTGACTTAGTTACACTAGACGCCGGTTCTGGTTTCATAAGTTATTCTTGGACGACGGTCGATCAGCTTAACTCGTGGTCAACTCAAACCCTTAGTGCTTCTTATGAAGAGGGCTTCTATGTAACGGTTATAGATAGCTTCGGTTGTTCTAATACTGATTCAGTAGAAGTATTCTATGTTCAGCGTCCAGCAGTGTATGCCTCTAATGTCAATTCAAATATTGGCGGTAGCTATCAGCAGGTTACTTCTTATATAGAAGGTACAAATGAGACTACCGGATTTAATGGTGAGCCAAAACCTTATGGTGCTGGTGATAGATTTGCGAAAATGCAGTTTATTATTCCAGCTAGTGAATTGATTGCAGAAGGGTTAACAGATCAAACAGCTATTAATTCATTAGGATTCGAGGTAGGTCAAACTTCAAGCAGTCCAATTCAAGGCTTTAAGATTAAGCTGAAGAACACGACTGCTAACCAGGTCTCATCGACTTTTGAAACAGGTTTTACACAGGTATATGGATTTAATATTCTTACACCAGGCGAAGGATGGAACACTCATGAGTTTGATCAAGACTTTGTTTGGGACGGCACGAAAAACCTTTTAGTACAAGTGGAATACTCGAATGTTGCCTTCCAGAACGCTACGAATACCTATTTAGTCGGTCACTCTACGAGCTACAACAGTTCTGCTGTGGCCACAAGCTACTCTTCAAGTGTGGCCAACCAGACGTCTGCGAGTGTTCAATCATGGCGTCCAAACATCAAGTTTGGTATAGATAAAGTAGAGGCCACAGACACACTTAGGGTATGTGATTTTACTATGCTGAATACTACGGATGATTATGACACCTACGCATGGCTCATTAACGGGACATCTCAGAGCACTCAGTTGAGATACAGCATGAGCACGCCTAATCAGGTTGTCTTGAAAACTGTAGATGCCGCATCTTCATGTATCATGTATAGTGATACAGTTCAAGTTCTTTTAGATGTTACACCATCAGTAACACTATCTGATATTTCGTTGCTTGGTTGTATTGGTGATACTTTAACCACATCTGTTGATACGGTGCAGACTACTAATAGTTATCAATGGAGTAATGGAATTCTCGATACCACTGCGTTCTTCACGGAATCAGGCGACTACTATGTCTACGCAATTAGCCCTGCAGGTTGTCAAGGAGTAGATACTGTAAACGTAAGTATCAATATTCCACCAGATGTTGTAATTGAGCTTAATGGAAAAGTATTAACCTCTACAGATGGATCACTAGTTGCGGATAACTCTTCTTGTGACACTACGTTGATATTACCGTACTATAGTTCGGTTGATACTTTGAGTGATCTTAATTCAAGCGAATGGTCTACCTATAGTAGTGAATTCTTGACTTGGGAGTATCAACAGGGATGGGATAGCCTTGTAGATTATACAGGTCCTACTTTTGATGCTGATAACAACTACTTAGGTGGATTCTATCAGTTTGATCCGGCATCATTAACGGATCAAAATAAAGTTGGTTACCTGCAGTTAGGTTGTATCAACTTATTAGGGATGACATCTCCAGAGTTGAGTTTTGAATACCATATGGTAGATGTATATGCTGATTCGTCAAGTACATCGGACCAAATGGGAACATTAGCTTTAGAGATTAAATCAGCTGATGACGCTACTTGGTCTACGCTATGGCAAAATTCAGGAACTGACACAGCTTATGGATGGGTAGAGAAAACCATTCAACTCAGTTCTTATGTCAATAAGACAGTTCAAATGCGTTGGAAAGGAACTGCCGGAGTCGGTGGTCCAAGATCTGAGATGGGATTGGATAATATCATGATCTCTGATTCTGTAGCTAATCTGAGCAATGTTTCCGGACGAATTACACCTGAAACAGTTTGTGAGGGCGATAGTCTGGTCGCAAATGCTGTTACTAACGGTACAACCCAGTTTACCTATGCGTGGAATAACGGTGACACAACATCAAGTATTTATCTGACCACTACTGGTTGGTATAGCGTTGCTGTAACGGATGAGAAAAACTGTTCAGTTTCCTCAGACAGCGTATTTGTCATTGTGAATCCAGCACCTAATAATGCTTTAGTACTTAGTGATACAACACAGTACTGTGCTACGGAATTTGATTCATTAACAATTACCGCTGTAAATGGCTACAATGATTACGATTGGTTCTCAAGGTCTACAGCTTCTGGTGCAAACCAATTCTCTCAAGTAGATTCCATTGTAGAGTTATTAGTTGATTCATTAGTATTTGGAACAACTGATTACTACGTGACCATTACTGATTCTATTGGCTGTAAATCATCCTCTTCAGTAATTGAATTGGTGAGAAGAGAAAATCCAAGCATTATACTTACACAAAACGCAGTATTATGTTATGGAGATAGCACGGGACAACTTAATGTTATGTCAGCCGATTCGAGTAACGCTTATACTTATTTGTGGTCAAATGGATCTGATAGCTCAATAGTTGGAAATGTTTCTACTGATTGGTATACAGTATTTGCTACTGATAGCTTTAATTGTCAAACTGTGGATAGCGTATTTGTTTCAGAACCAACGCAATTGAATCTTACGCAAATACTGCAATCGGATGTTTTATGTAACAATGGAAGTGATGGATTTGCGAACTACTCATTCTCTGGAGGTGTAGGTGGTTACTCTTATTCATGGTCAAACAGCACAGGTACATGGTCTAGTACTTCAATGTGTCCGGTAATTGTCGAATTAACCGATTCTTACGGTGATGGTTGGAACGGTGGTCAAGTGGTGGTTAAGAATTCAAGTGGTTCCGTCATCGACACTCTTGGTAGTGACTTTACCAGCGGATACGTTTACACGGACACACTTATGCTCGGGAGTGGATCAAGTTATTCAATTGAAGTTTCGCAGTTGGGACTTTACGCTTATGAAATGGGACTAAATGTCATTTCCGGTGGAACTACAATTGCTACTTATGCTGGTACGACGTCTGCTTCAACATCAAATACCGTATTAGGAACCCAAATGGCACTTTTCACACCGAATTGTTCGACCTCAACACTAAACTTAACCGGCGCTCCGGCGGGTATATATTATTTAGTTGCTTTAGACAGTAACGGTTGTGGTAAGCAGGACACTGTGATCATCGATGAACCGACAGAACTAGTGATGACTTTAGACTCAACCGCGGACCTTAGCTGTTTCCAAAGCGCTGATGGTTATGCGGCAGCGTCAGTCACAGGTGGTTTAGGAACATACAATTACTCTATTGATGGAGTATCCGTAAATAGCATATCTGACAGTGCAATGGCGGCAGGTACGCATACATTTATGGTGGTAGACGGTAATGGCTGTTCTGATAGCGTGGTCTTCACCCTAACAGAACCTAACTTGCTTACGGCTTCTACCTCAGTTGTTCAATACTTAGGTGGTATTCAGGTAAGTTGTATAGGAGCAACTGATGGTGCCATAGATGTATTTGTTAATGGAGGAACATTGCCTTACAATTATCTTTGGGCTGATGGTGATACCACTGAAGATAGAAGTAACATAGGCGCAGGCTCTTACAGCATGACGGTTACTGATGAGCAAGGATGTACGGTTTCGGTTAATGAGCTCATTTCTGAACCATCGGCATTAGTAGCAACCTCATTAGTGGATTCACTAGACTGCTATGGCGCTTCAGATGGATCTATCGCGTACACTCTCTCAGGTGCTACCGCACCATACATAACATCATGGAGCAGTAACACTGGTAGCTCTGCGGATTCCGTATTAGCTACATTCCAGGTGAACATGAATGGAGCCAGCATAAATACCGGAGGGATTGAGTTAATTACAAATTCTGGTCAGAACTACAACATGAACTTAGTTCCTGTGCTAGAAGACAGTATTTATAGAGTTACCATTTCGGTTGCCGTGGGTAGTACATTAGAGTACAGATTCTTTAACGGATCAACTGCGGAAACGGTAAGCTCATCGTGTGGGGTTAATGTTGGAGGTACAATCTACCGTAGCGTTACCATAGGTTCAGATACCACGTTAGTAGCAATTGAATTCTCGGGCTGTACTACCACTGGTAGTGCCTATTCAGGAGCATTAACAGGATCAACTAGATCGCTAACCGGCCTATCTGCAGGATCTTATGAATTGACTATTTCAGATGTAAATGGATGTAACACTATCCTTTTAGACTCGTTAATCGAACCAGACAGTATCCAGATATCTGCTATTGTATACGACGCAAGTTGTCCGCAAACGCCAGATGGATTCATTGATGTCACGGCCACAGGTGGCTCAGGGTCACTAATGTATAACTGGTCTACCACTGATACCACAGAGGATCTAACAGCTGCTTATGGTTATTATACGGTTACGGTTACAGATGCTAAAGGATGTATGGATAGTGCAACATTCTTGATTGACGCACCATTCCCTTATAATGACGAAGAGTTGTGTGTTGTCACCGTAGATACCACAGGGGTGAACCTGGTAGTTTGGGAGAAAACGCCAAGTCAACGCACTGCGGACTATATAATTCTTAGAGAAAACGCGGCTACTCAGTACGTAAGTGTAGGTAACAATACGTATTTAAATATGAGTACTTGGGCAGATCAGAACTCTAATCCTGCTGTTCAGCCGTATCGTTATAAATTGGTGCTACAAGATTCTTGTGGAAATTATTCTGATACGTCAGACTATCACGCAACAATACATCTTCAAGCGAGTCAGGGTGTTGCGCAGAATGAGGTGAATTTACAATGGACCGCTTATGAAGGTAAACAGGTTCAGACCTACTACATCTACAGATGGCTGAGCCCAATCAACAGAGTCTTGGTAGATTCGGTAAGCTCGAATGTATACACCTACACAGATATCTACCCGGTTACTACGACGATCACGGCACTTCTTTATGAAGTAGGTGCGAAATTCGTGAACGGCGGTTGTAGTCCTTCAACAGGTAAACAAAGCTCTTACGCAAACTCTATGTCTAACGTCTTAGATTGGGGTCAAGATGGAGGCTTACCTATTGGAACAGAGGAATGGGTAGATGTGGTACTGGGCAATGATCTAGACATCTACCCGAACCCAACTTTAGGTGCATTAAACCTAGAATTAAAAGGTGCTTGGGAAGAGCAGGAGGATATTCAAATTAAGGTTACAGATATGACCGGCCGCATACTTGCCTACAGAATTACGCAGGGTGCTAGTACTGTAAGATTTGATTTTGAAGAACTACCTGCAGGAGTATACTTCTTGAACATAATTACAGGTGAAGGAAGAACTATTGTCAAACGATTTGAAAGAATAAACTAATGAAGAAGTCTTTAACGATCCTAGCAATGAGTATGTGCTCGTTGCTAGGATATTCTCAAGTAAAAACCAATGTTCCGCTTTACAGTAGCGGTTATTTAGCATTACCAAACAGCATCGGAGAATTTTCATTGTCCGGTGCAGCTTCAACAAACGGTTTAAACCACCATGTCTTTTCTTTGGGTAGTTTGACAGCAGGTAAGCATGCTAGTATTTATAGTATCCCATCTATGAGTGGCAGTCATGGGCCAAAATCCGCCTTGTCACGTGCAGCATTAAATTACGCATTAGACGAGACTACTACTATAGTAGCTTCCCTAGGCTATTTTAGTGCTGGAGATGTTGAGTTACGTGATGCTGAAGGCAATGTACTCGGGCAATTTACTCCTAACGAAACTGACTTACGAGTAGGTGTGGTCAAACAATTGGGTGAAGGATTTAATCTTGGAACAAGACTTGGCTATTTAAGCACTAATCTTGGATCCAGTATAAATAGTCCACAAATTACAGAGTCGTCGCTTTTAGTAGATTTCTCATTAGATTATTTGATAACTTCCACCAGAGAGTATGATTTAACGGCTTATTGGTCTTTGACAAATATTGGAAGAAAGTCGACCTTCTCAGAGGATAATTTAAATTATTTACCTACTCAAATGGCCTTAGGTATCCTACTGGAGTATGAGTTGAATGATGATTTAAAGTTCGCACCTCAGTTAATGCTTCAAAAATTTTTGGTGCCAACACCTCCACTCTACAACGCTGATGGTACTATTTTTGCCGGTCAGGCGCAGAACACTAGTGCAATTGGATCGCTTTTCACCTCATTTAACGACGCTCCTGAAGGAACTTCAGAAGAATTAAAAGAATGGTGCCCTATATTGGCCGTAGAGCTCACGCTCCGGGAAAAAATTAAAGTGAATTTAGGAGGCGCGTTTGAATCTCAGGAAAAAGGCAATCGACAATACATAACTACAGGAATCGGCTACACTGCGGAAAAAGTTGTTTTAAACGCTGCATACATCATTCCTTTATCTGATTTGGCAGGATATTATCAGGGCTTATTTGGAATTGGCGTTTCCTATAAATTTTAGAAAACAAATTTAGATAAAAGTGAGTTTTTAAGGCCCTCGGTGATAACCGAGGGCTTTTTTATTTATCGCCATCTATTTGATAACCATGTTCCATATGAGGCGCTCCTAGGTGCTCTTTATAGAAACGTTAATGGTTGTTGTTGCCGGACTGCATTTTACTAGTTACTACAAGGGCGTCAAATTGCCCATATTACGTCTTCCGATACAATTAAAAAAGCACCAACGTGTCCATTGGTGCTTTTTAAGTCTTGTGAAGCCGGTAGGGATTAACGTTTTTATACACGCAATCACATTTTTACGGGCACTTAAGATTTTTCGTTTAGGTGTTAGCGCGAATGCACAAACGAAATCGTTTCAAACGATACACGTAAGAACATGTGCCTACCTATCTATAGATCTGTATAGAACGTTACTGTTTCCCTGCCAATCCTTAATTGCCATTCTTTATTTCTTAAAAAGAATGCGTCTTCTTCAAAGGCGCGTTTGGAGAGGTATTTTTTATCTAGCATGAAGAGCCCGTCTCGACCATTGCAGGCTTCAAGGAGCACGGTGGTTTTCTTGCCGGGCTTAAGGATTGTAGTCTTGCCGCACAGCTGTGCTCCGCGCCCTGAGGCATCAACAAGGGCTAACGGGATGATGCTTAAATCCATTTCACGATCGGTGGTGTTTTTTATAGTCAATGCCAACGCCTCATTACCCCCTTTAAAGCTTCCCTTCACACCATCCAGTCTAAAAGAGAGGGATGTATGTCCTTGTTTGTCATAGTTCTTTTTAAGCAGAACTTTTTGGCCATAGACGGTACTGACGCTAATTATAAATAGAATGGTTAGCAGTTGCTTCATGGGCAGTTATCATTGATGCTTGATTGCTCCGGTTAGGGAACTTACCAACAGCAATGATGATGCCAAAACTGATTAATTGAGATGTATTGATTAAAATAGAAGCTAAATGACACAAAAAAGCCCCGCTCAAAGGCGGGGCTTTTTTATCTATATACAAAAGATAGA
>Ga0209137_1003531_pt1 | contig 13051 bp, 13 predicted proteins | sample SaaInl5LU_22_DNA_FD_184642 | JGI IMG/M metagenome (GOLD analysis project Ga0209137, IMG submission 184642) | Marine microbial communities from expanding oxygen minimum zones in the Saanich Inlet - ESP_105LU_22_DNA (SPAdes) (version 2) | ecosystem: Environmental > Aquatic > Marine > Intertidal... | reverse complement strand
TTATAGTGAAATCGGGTTTTAAAAAGGCATCAAATGTTTCAAACCATTGTGTCCATGACTCAGATTGTACTATAGATTGTTCATTACGTTCGCTATAAAATGCAGAATTCGTATCGCTTTCTAATAGTTTTTTGGCACTGCGGTTGGTTAATGAAATGGCTTCCATTTGTTCATGTTTTATTTCGCGATTGTCTTTTATATTTAATATTTCCAAATACGGATTGTCTCTCAATGATGGCATTTCTAAATCAAATAAGACAGGTTGTTTGTATTGTAATGTATCTTGTAACGATTTATGAGTACTATATGTATATTCGTAAATGTCAATATCTTCGCCGGTTTTCCATTGATGTTGTATATGAATATAAGTAAATAAAACAATGAAAAATATTATAATTGTGGACCACATATATAATGGAAAAATAGATGATTATGTGGATAAAAACCCCATTTACATATTATAGTAATGATTCGCTATAAATAATTATTTATAGTGAAATGAAACAGTTTATTCATCAACCACTTTAGGTGCTAAATAGAAAGTCATTTGAGCATCATTTTCCATTAAAAATTGTATTTTCATTGGAAAGCTATCAGATACTCCCACGAAAATGGATTTAGCGACTTTTTGATACAAACACACATTTCCTAAATATTTCAATCCATATCCGCTTTTGATGGTTTGTCCTTCATTAATGGCATATTCTTCTAAATCTTCAATAGGCATATGCGTATTCATTGTACCATATTCAACGCTATCGGATACCATATTGATATATTCTTCGGTGCATTCAATATTAAGGGTGTCTCCGAATTGTTTCAATTGATGTATCATATTGGCGAATATCACGGTTGGCAATGTGAATTCTGCCGGATAGTCAATTGGAGGGATTGCCAATAGTTCGGTATCAAAATCAATTAATGGCAATTCAAACCCTTTGTCAAACACGAGTTTGGAATTTTCCGCGTGAAATGCAATATTCAATTTATCGGGGTTTTCTTCTGTGGTCCATGATATTTTTTGTGTCTTGTCTCGTATGCTCAATACTTTAGACAGCAATGAACAATTAATACCTACAGTGATTGATTCAGATAAACTATAACTTTCAAACCAGTCTGAAGGTAAAGAGAATTCCATAATAAGAATCATGCTGTGGTCAATGGCTTGAATATACAATTGTTCTTCTTTAAATACAATATTAATATTATCCACAAATGTTTTCATGTGTTGAAAACATTGGACAAATACGTCGGCTTTATGTAAATCTGTAATTTCTAATTTCATATTTAGTATAAGATTACGTATGAAACCATCTATATTCTTTTTATAATTTTGTTTATAAGTTGAATAGTTTTTTTATTTCTTGTTCGCTCTCATGATGGTAATACACGGCTTTAGGTAAAATGTCTTTAACGCTATTGTACAAAATTTTGGTGATTTGGTCAACGATAGAGGGGGTATGATAAATGACCATTTTAGACATTCTATTGGTAAACACGTGGTTTTCATCAAAAGAAGAGGCAATTAAATGATAATACCTTTGACATGCAGAAATGGTAAACGTTTTCAAATTAATATGGAATTCAAAAGTGGGATATTTTTCTAAAAGGCTTGATACTAAATTCGTAATATGATTATACAATGGAATATGGGTTGCTTCGCTTCCATACGTTTTAAATACCATATAATTATAATAAATGATGTTTGTGTTGGGGACTATAAAAACAGTGCATTGAATCATTTTCATTAAATCCATATTGTTAGCAACATGTTGTGCGCATTCTAATTTTTGTGTATTTTTAAACACAATGTTTTTTTTATTATTTTCATAGAATCGCTCTTTGGCTTCTTGAATTTCTTTGTAATATATTTCTCTTTCCTGTAAATTCATGTTATATATGGTCTACTATAAAAGATATCTTTAAGTTCTGTTTGTTTTTTTTTCTATATTTTATATATAATGGCAACCGAATGGAATAAACTCGTTCAAGAAAAGTTTCGTTTAGGCAGATTGAGCAATCCTGCGTTTTCTCTTAAACAAGCAATGAAAGCGGCTAAAAAGGTATATAAGAAAGGAGCAGCCGTCAGCGCAAAAGTAGTTAAACCTTTTACTAAACGTTCTAAAAAGGCAAAGCGTTCTAAAAAGGCTAAACGTTCTAGAAAGAGACAAACACGAAGAAGAAAGTAAATTAGATATGGATTATGTATTGAATCACAATACATCATCGGTGCGTTTATTTATTTCTTATGCTTCTTTTTCTTATTGCTATTCGTATTTGGTACGATTGTAACCGGTTCTTCTACTTCAGGCTCTGCTTCGTTTGTTTCTTCGTTTGTTTCTTCAACTGTTGCTTCAACTGTTTCTTCGTTTGTTTCAACTGCAACTTCTTGTTCTTCTGGTGTATATGAATCGTCTGTAGGAATATCTCCTTCAACATGTTTAATTTCCATTGTCATAAAGTCATTTGAATTGCGATTATCTGTAGCCATATAATGGACTCTTTCTTCCAATAATGTTTTGTTGACATCCATAGTATAACTTTGCAATTTCATGACTACATCTTTCAAATCATTGATTTCGGTCAATAACATTTCAAACCGAGATTCATATTCGGGTAATATTTGCTTCCATGATTCGTCAATTACGGGGGTTTCAACTGGTTCGGGTTCTTTTTCCATTTGCTCTTTGGCAATGGTTTCTAGTTTCAATAAACGAGAATCCACTAACTGCAAAACTTGTGGCAATGTCATTTGCCTTTGTGGGACGGCGCCTGCGGCGCTGGATGGCTGAACCGGAGGAGGAGGTGTGGGAACGGTATTGGCTTGTATATTGGCTCGTCTTTTCTTAGCTAATGCGGCAGAACTCATTATTATGGGGTTTATAACAAACGATTTATATTGTTTTCTATAGAAACAATAATTTATTGAAATTCAATTACAAGTCCAATAATATATCGCTTATAATACCATCCACTTTGAACGGTTTTATAAATTCATAATGACATTCCTTTTTACACGTATAAACGAATATTTTTCTATTGTGTGTTTTCAATGTTTTGACATAGTCTTGAGATAAACATTCTATATCCACTACAATAAAATCAACGTGTTGCAATATATAGCCTAATTCGGTTGATAAAAACGTATTAAATGTAATTAACCCTAATTTAAGATTTAATCCACTATGCAAACACGTTTGCAAATGATTTCGGTTTGTACTCGCAATAAACAAATTGGTGGTTTCAATATAATGACTTTTGAGAAAATGAATCAATAGATGAGCTGTCTCATTAGACCCTTTAATATCTAAATAAATTTTGTATGTATTGGCGGAAAAATATTGGAAAAATTCTTCTAAAGTTAAAATACTTTTATCGTAATTTTGCAATACATTAGAATAAGTGGCTTCTACATCATAAGGCCCAACAAAACGGTCATGAATCAATAGTAATTTATTGTCAAACGTTTTGTGAACGTCTGTCTCAATGACATCAAAATTGGCCTGTATTGCATTTTGAAATGCTTTTTTGCTATTGTCCGGGCCATTATAACCACGATGTGATATGGCCAACATAATTATAATATCGGTTTATAATTATTGTATTGATTTACTTCATTGTGACATTTCTAGTTGAATATCTTCGTGTAAATGTAATGGGCATATTTCAACAAAATCGTTTTCCACATTTACGATTGGTTTAGTTGACCATTGAGAAAAAGGAACGGCTTTTGATGTGGATTGGTCTAAAGACAATAAGTCATTTAATGCTGTAAGTCGGCGTTGCAATGGATTTTTGTTGTTTTGATATTTGCGAGACAATTGTTTCCATCTCCATTCAAATTGCAAACATGCGGTCCAATCTGGAAATCCTGAAATATAACATACACGTTTCCATGTTTTTCCTTGTGCGACTTTGGAGGTGGTTCGTTTTGCACCGCCTTTGATTTCACTATTGTGTTGTCTCAAACGACGGTTTGTGTCTATGGTTGCCCCAACATATGTGGAATCGTCAGAACAAATGAGTAAATAAACAAACATATAATAATAACATCATTTTATTATTATAATTTGGAACATATGGGGATGAAAACAATAGAAAACTTTAGCAATAAAATATTATATTATTATATAATGGCCAAACAAGGTGGCGCGAAGGAGAAGAATGACAGAGAAAACACGAAAACCACATCTGATACAAGTGCATTGTTAAATCGTTACTTGGTAAAATATGACTCAAGTAAAAAAAGAAAAGATGAGAGCAATAAAGTCATAATGGAAAATAATTATGAACCGGAAGAAGATTCGGTATTGTATGTGATTGATGTTCAAAACGATTTTATTGATGTCCCACAAAAAGGTTTGACTGGCGAGAATGGCATCGGCGCATTTGCAGTAAACAATGGAAGTGGATTTATTGAAGATTTAATTCAACACATTGAAGAGTATCACACCAAATATAAAAAAATAATTTTTAGCAGAGATTTCCATGATAAAGAACATTGCTCATTTTTTTCTCAAGATGGTACCTTTCCGCCACATTGCGTAATTGGTACAAAAGGTTCTGGTTTTTTTGAGGGTGACGATAAGAAAACAAATTTACTAGAATACCTAAAAACACAGAAACAAGGAAACACCGAGATTTGGAAGAAAATTAAAATTGTTTTCAAAGGAATGCATCCAAACCAAGATTCATTTCAAGCGGTTGCAAATGTTAAGGATGATGGCAATGAATTACACACAACAAAGAATTTATTGAATAAAAGACAAGCAGGTAATTGTTCCAAAGAAGAAGCTGATGGAGACGGTACACATAATTGTCAAGATGTATTTACAGGTGCAAAATGTTTAAAAGCAGAAGGTAACGACCCGCAAAAAAACGACCCGCTAAGTCCCACACTTTTTGATAGTACACCGATTTGGAAAGCTATATGTAACAATTTTGTTAATTATGAAACCCCCAAAGCAGATAACTACTATGTGTGCGGTTTAGCGGGCGATTTCTGTGTTCGTGATACAGCTCTTGCATTAAAAAAGTCTAAACGGGGTGCAAACGTTAATATACTTCATGATTTTACAAGAAACGCGTTTCTTCCTGCGGATGCTCCTGTGAAAACAACTGAATATGACCCCGATAATACGTATGGTAAAAATCCTGGTGTGCTTCATGGAACCGTAAAAAAAAACGAAAAAGATATTGATTATGTTGATAAATTAAGTGATGATGTACTTACCGATTATAGTAAATCTGAAGGCAAAAAACATGAGCAAAAAGGATTTCAAAATTATATGTTTGAAATGACAGACACGCCAACACAGGAAAAAGGATATACATATACATTTCTTACTGTAGACGAACTCAAAGATAAGACTGCAAACGGACTACCTGAAGATAAACCATTATTTCATTTTATAACAGACCATCGTCAAATTATTGATGATTATGAAAGAAATGGCATCAAAATGCTTACGCGTACTGACCCAAAGGAAGTATACGTCAAAGAAAACATAATTCCCGGTCCTTCTAAGAGTTTAGTAAAAGTTCCCGGTCCTTCTATGAGTTCAGTACAAGATTATCTTCTGGAGAGTGGTGGTAAACCCCGTCGCACTCGCAAACGTTCTCATAGAACGCGCAAACATTCTGGACGCAAACAAAAACGTTCTAAACGAAATTCTAGAAAAACACGCCGTTCACGACGTAAGCGTAATTAAATAGTTTAAGAAAAATGTTATATGTTATAAGATTTTTCAAATGAATCATAAAATAGAACCCTAGGAAAAAAAGAATACAAAGATAATACTTCCTAAATCACTATAAACATGCAATCTTTTAAAACACACGGTCTTCCCGCTTTAGAATCCCTCTCTAAAGACGAACTCAATGATTTAATCCGAGAAGCCAATCAACAATACCATGACTACCAATACAACCAACAAACACCTACTCTCACTGACGCCGAATTTGATATTGCAAAAGATTATTTACAATCCAAATATCCAGATGCGGAAGCGTTGGCATTAATAGGGGCCAACGTGTCCGAAAAAGCAAAAGTCACTCTCCCAGTTAACATGCCGTCCATGGATAAAATCAAACCCGACTGTGAAGCCCTCTCTCAATGGTGTAAAAAATACAAAGGACCATATGTATTGTCATGTAAATTGGACGGAGTAAGCGGATTATACGACTCCACCAAAACCCATAGAAAACTATTTACACGAGGAAACGGGACAATCGGCCAAGATATTAGTCATTTATTATCATCATTGCATACTATACCCAAAATACCCAATGTAATAATACGTGGCGAATTCATTGTCTCAAAACAGAAATTTGAATCGTGTTATAAATCGGAATATGCAAACATTCGGAATATGGTAGCTGGTATAATCAATCGTAAAAATGTGGATTCAAAAGCAAAGCATGTGGATTTTGTGGCATATGAAGTGATTGAACCGTCATTGCCTCCGTCACAACAAATGGAGTTTCTCAATAATCATGGTTTTCTTACGGTACAGCACATTTTGAAACCCGAAATAAACAACGATTTACTTTCCAATATATTAATCAATTGGCGGAATCACTATAGTTATGAAATTGATGGAATTATTGTCGCAAACGACCAAATCTATCCACGCAGCCATAAAAATCCAGAACATGCGTTTGCTTTTAAAATGGTAATTATGGACCAAATCGCCGAGACACAAGTAGTGGATGTAATATGGACGGCCAGCAAAGACGGTTATTTGAAACCGCGTGTTCGTGTCAATCCGGTGCATATATGCGGTGTGAAAATTGAATACGCCACCGGTTTCAATGGTCAGTTTATAGAGTCCAATAAAATCGGTATTGGGGCAGTAATCCAAATTGTTCGTAGTGGTGACGTAATCCCCTATATAAAATCCGTGACTACGCCCGCGGAAGTGGCCAAAATGCCAAATGTCCCCTATACATGGACTAACACACATGTAGACATATTGTTGGCCAATAAATTGTCCGACCCTGTAGTATTGGAGAAGCAAATTACATCGTTTTTCACTACATTAGATGTAGTAGGGTTATCTATAGGAAACATACGTCGTTTAATGCAAGGGGGGTACAATAGTGTGTCTAAAATATTGAACATGAGAGTGGCGGATTATATGAAATTGGAGGGATTCAAAGAAAAGTTGTCTCAAAAAATATATGATAGTGTACAAGACAAAGTGAAAAACGCATCATTGGCGAAGATAATGGCCGCGTCTGGTGTAATGGGGCGTGGGTTAGGCGAGAAAAAGCTCAAACCAATCATAGAATGTATTCCTACTATATTGACATCGCGTGAATCATCCATACAGAAATACAATAAATTACTGGAAGTGGAAAATATTGGAAAGGAAAATGCAAAATTGTTTGTGGAAAATATTCCGCATATGTTGTCCTTTTTACAAGAATGTCATTTGGAATATAAATTGGAATCTGTTGTTCTAGAAACGCATCATGTATTGTCAGGTAAGAAAGTATTATTTACTGGCTTTCGTGACAAACCATATATGGAATCATTAGAGAAGCAGGGAGTACAATTTGTATCCACTATAAATAAAAATGTATTTATGGTGGTTATAAAAGATGAAAATGAGACAAATGCAAAAACGGAAAAGGCGATTTCATTAAATATTCCAATAATAACGATAACCGACTTCAAAACAAAATATTAGTGTATAGTGTTATTGGAATTATTTCCTATTTTTATTGATTTGTATGTAATCTTTCTCAGGGTCAAATTCTTCATTTGTATCAACCAATCCTTTTTTCTTTATTTGAGAAAATACTTTATAGTTGTCATAATGTTTTCTTAGAACGCATACTTCGTCAGTGTCATATCTTGCATATCCTGGGGGACATCTATCGCCTCGTAATTCTGCAAAAGGAATTATTATTCTTTTCGGCGCCCTTACGCTGTCTAATGTCATTATAGATGGTGCAATACTTTCTGCAACAGATGCGGTGTCATTATTCTGTGGAGCATTCAATAAAAGGGGGTGTATATTTCGTCGTTGTGTTTGGTTGCTTTTCAATGTGTCAATTTCTTCTTGCAAACCACGTATTATTTTTTCGTATTCTTCCCTCAATTTTTGTATTGCATCATCGTTATTATTATTGTTATTGCTAGGAGGTTGTCTTATAAAAAACGGGGTATATGAACGGGCGTAGAATCCCATTACACACAAGAGTAGTGTAGACCCCCCTATCATTAATATAAAATTGACCCAATCGCGTATTTCTTGCTGTGCCCAAAATTTGGCATCTAAATATACAGAATCAACCATATTAATTCCACTATAATGATAAAAAGTTTGTTTCATATTGTTTATAAATTCATGCTGGTCAAGCAACGTATCTTGTTGTTTATCGTTTCTAACATCTCTTAATATATTTTTTATTTTTTTATTTCTTGTACTTTCGTCTTGTATTTTTCGAGCGTCTTCCAAATCTTCAATGCTTTTAATATGTTGGTCAGGGCTTCCGGTAAGACCAATATCTATCATATTTTTCAAATAATTTACTTCTTCAATGATTTCGCTATAAAACCCTTGTACTGTTTTTTTACCATGGTGACCTTCTTGTATGGCGTGTGTAAACGTTTTGTCCCATTTAATCAATATAGCGTTTAAATATTTTGCCATTTCAATTTGTTTTAGTATTTTCTTTTCGTCTTCTTCGGATGCCTGTCTCGTCTCATTTTTGGCGTATGTAATAATATTATTTACGATAGCATCCACCATCATGCGATGTTTAGGGAAATCTGTATAATAAATCAGTCCTTCGCTTCGGTTATAGTTCAATTTAGGAATGCTTAATGATTGTGCGCATACGTTTTCCAAAAATGTGGCTCTATTTCGTTCCCATAATACTTCTCTCTCATTGTCAATAAGAGTGTTCGTAATATTTTCTTCATGTTCACGATCAAATTCAGCCATAAATTGTAGCAACCCTTTGTCTATTTGGCCTTGTATTATTAATTCACGGTTTTCAAAGTTTATCATTTCCTGTTCAGTCATAGGAGTGAACCGAGCATTTGTGACTGTATCGTAAAATGCTTCGGCGGTACCTTTTGCGGCCGTACTGAAGGTGCTTAGTAGTGATGGTTCTTCATCCCCGGTCTCGTTAATAACATCGGCTTCTATTTGTCGTCTAATTTCTTCTTCTTTTTTAAATCTCGAATATTCATATTCCGCTTTGTGCTTTTCATGATACTCAATGAACTTTTCGGCCAACCGTTTTGGCGTGGTTTTGGTTGACTTTTGCATAGTCATTTCGCAAATTTTCAATAGTGATTTATGTATAGGATACATATTGTCATTAAATAAGGCTTCTGTTTTCTCAATGACTTGTTTTTGGAATTCGGCATCGCTTATAGTAGTAAACAAAGAAGCTAAAATATTATCCGGGTTATAGTCTTCCCGAAATAAATCTGTAATATTTGCGCTATGAACGGTACGTTGTTCTGCTCTGTTTCTATATAAACCATATTGTTGCGCGAATTGTTCCATTTGTGTTTTATTGGTGGGGTCCAGTTCCATTAAATCATCGTTTAAATAAAATGCCCCCGACGATGGACCGGGCAATAGAGTTTGTGCAATAGTGGTTTGTAATTTGAGAGAAAACAATACAAAAATACTCAAAAATACCATAATATTTTCAAGGGGATTCTTTTGTATTTTACTTAAATTACGCAATGATTTTTTCTTTTTCAATTTTGTCTTTTTCTTTTTTGTGCTCCCTCCCTTAAGTTTTGTTTTGCCACCTGTTATTCCATGCAAGTGTGTAATAATCAAATGAGAAAAAAGGATTTCTAATGCGATAGTGTTTTGAGCATCACTATAACTCGTACACAACAAAGCATCTAAACCGACATTTCCCGGATTTTTATTTTTTATAATCTCTCGTTTCTTTTTTTCACATTCAATATAGGCAAGTATTGAATTGCCTAAAATGTCGTGATAATTTTTCATTGAATTATTTACAAGCGTCTTTGTTAAATTGCTCATTAAGTATGTATTATACTATACAAATATACATTGTTTTAGGTTTATTGCGACGAACCATAATAACAATAAAAAATATAAAGAAGCCCATATATGAGCTTGTTTATATTTAATATGTTTGCTTTTTATTGCGTTTTTTATCCAAGTATTTATATTTTTATGAGGAATTTACACGGGTTTTATTGACTAAACGATTTGACTCTGGGTGGGCATGGATAAGTTAGCAACTGCACAGGCGATTCACTAACTAAATATTCTGGATTTATCAGGGATAGTTTAGGAGAAATGTCTTCATAGTTAGAATCGCTATAATTGAAACTACATTCGTCACTATAGTCGTCCCAGAAGTCCAGGACGCTATTATTGCCATCTTCCTGTTCATCATCATCCTCGTCGTGGAACCGAATATGGGTTGAAATGTGTGTATTGCCTTTTCTATCATAGCAATAATTATGAGTCGTCTGTTTGTAATCTTTCATGCCAATGTATTCGGGCAATGTTTGATGCAAAATGTTTTTGATTTTGCAATAATCGCCATCGCACCCTTTGTGCCCTTCTTCCAATAATTCGGCAACACTCCCCGTTACTAAATAACATTCACACGTATTTTCTCTATAGGCACGTAGTGCGCATGTTGAGCAACATCCTATAAAAACACCACGTATGGAGCCATAAATATCGCAATTTTGACAATGTTCGGGGCCGACTCTCATTGCCCTTAAATTTAATGCTTCATTTAAACTTACCGTAATATCATATTTGATTGGGCTTTTGCCAATACTATAATAGCCTTTGATTCCACACGCGGTGGTTTCGTAAAAAGTGTTTACTGCTTCGTTTTGTGTCATGATTGATTGTATTGTATTTAATTATATCTAAGGTGCTTGTATTAAGTTTGTTTAGGGAAAATTCAATTTTATGACTAGGCAACACTACGCAATCATAGTCATAGTTAATGTGCCTAAGTGTTCATAAGGGGTATCCCATACTATATCATTTTCGTCATAATCTTCAATGTTTTCTTTTATGGTTTTAAAATGCATTTTAGGAAAATCCAAAGGGCTACGTGTCAATTGTGTTCCTAAAGTTTCAATATGGCTTTCATATATGTGTGCATCTCCTAAGAAATGCACCAATTTTTCCGCCTCTAAACCGCAATGATGGGCCAATAAATGAGTTAAAAAACTATAAGAAGCAATGTTTATAGGGACGCCTAAACCGACATCCCCACTTCTCTGATATAAACAACACGACAAATATTTATGGTCACGTACGGAAAATTGTACCAATACATGACATGGGGGCAATGCCATTTCATCTAATTGACAAGGATTCCATGCGCTCATGACTAGACGTCTAGAACTATGTTGTGTAGGGTCTTTCAATGCATTTATTATGTATTGTATTTGGTCAACCCCTTGATTTTCGTAATTGCTATGGCAACCTTTGTAAGGCGCATTGAAATGTCTCCATTGATGTCCATATATAGGGCCTAAATCGTTTTCTTCGTAGTGCTGTAAATTTCGCGAATCTAAAAATTCTCTAGATGCGTTGTCATTCCATATTTTTACATTTTGTTTTTGCAAAACAGTATTATCAGTACATCCTTTTAAAAACCACGTCAACTCTCTAAAGCACGTTTTCCATGCTACTTTTTTAGTGGTTAAAAGCGGGATTTGTTGATTTCCCAAAGAAAAAACCATTTGATGGCCAAAAACGGATAATGTATTGCCGTTTCTTGTTTCTTGTGTATGTCCTTCTTTAAATATTCGGTTTATAAGGTCTAAATAGGGTTGGTCGTTCATAATATATTCAATTACAGGGAGGTTTGTTTAAGTATTTTGTTTTTATAAAATCAATAATTTTAGACAATTCGCTTTTCCCGCTAAATGGGGTAAGTAATAAACGTTCGGACCCTAAATCATCTTTACAATTGGTGTGTATAGTGTGTGAAATAGAATGTCTAACCGCATTATTAGATACATTGATTTTTTTATCGTTTAAATAATTTTGTATGATTATCATATCGGCAATTATTTCTTCGGTCATGGTTCTGTATTGTATGGTTGTATTGTTATGAAGTTATGAATGACAATAAAAATGCCTAAATAATTCAACTTTTCGTTTTATTTAGGTGTTTTATAAAGAAGGGACTACTATAAATAAATGTTTCACCGATTACCTTCTGAAATTATACGTGAGCATATTATGCCATACACATATAGTCCACAATCATCGGAATTATGTTTAGACGTTCGGAGTTTTGTGGAAACCAGGAAAAAATTGTTTTGTTATTATATTAAAAATTTGTTAATTTCTCCTCATTATGGGGACTATAGTTATAAAAATGACAATATAAAATATGGTTTTTATTATTTTTTTTCGGATTTGTTTAATAATATACATAATTCAATACATCCAAACAAAGATGAAATTATTCAATTTATGGAATCCTTACCTATTTTTCCTATACCAAAGAACTTGAATATACAATTGGCGGGTCTTAGTATTGACCAACGTATTTTATTGATTCATTATTCAGAGGAGATTGAACTCTATAGTTTACAATAATGCTGTAACATTTTCGTTAATCAATATACGACTGCCTACATCATTCGTTGTACTAGATACTTTGTGGAAAATGTCTCTTCCATATGCGTTATGCCTAAAGCAATGATGATTTTTGTATAAAAATGCAGTCAAGAGTTCGTCATACGATAAGTTGTTTATTTTTTTCATTTCATTAATTACATCTTTGACTTGTTCTTTGTTTTCTTCAAAAATCACTTTTTCTTCTTCTTCTACTGCTTTTACTTCTGCTATCATGTGTTGGTATTCTTCTTCGTCGCCTTCAAGCACTTCGTCATTCAATCGTTGATGAAACCAACGGAATGACTCGTATGTGTACTCTTCCTCTTCTTCCTTATAATACGAATCGTCATCGTCGTAATTGTTGAACCCGTATGAAGAATCGTCATCGTCGTCATTGTCAATTTGTTCTTCGGCCATGACAGTTCTACAATAGG
>Ga0209137_1003526_pt1 | contig 13056 bp, 11 predicted proteins | sample SaaInl5LU_22_DNA_FD_184642 | JGI IMG/M metagenome (GOLD analysis project Ga0209137, IMG submission 184642) | Marine microbial communities from expanding oxygen minimum zones in the Saanich Inlet - ESP_105LU_22_DNA (SPAdes) (version 2) | ecosystem: Environmental > Aquatic > Marine > Intertidal... | reverse complement strand
GGCATTGCTCATCAATTCTAGCCTGTTGCAAGGTATGCAGTGCGTCGCTTAAATTACGTGCAGTTTTTATTTGCAGCACACTGACTTTGGCTAATGCGGCGATACGTTCGTCGGTATTTACTTGAGGCAAGCCATGAGCTAAAGCATGCAGTCGAGCAATATCAGTGATGGGAAGAATACCCCGTTTTTTAATATTCACCGATTCTTTGTGCTCACCGTCGTGTTCTACGATGAAACGCCGAAAGACCCCCAAGGGTGGACTGGCGGCAAGTGCGTTGGATGCAAGTGCCGCGATAAAAATGGTATTGCCCTTGGCCTGGGAGAGCATGGTCTGTTGCAAGCGTCCTGCAAGACGTTGGTCGCCGTACACCCCGCGGATATCAAAAAATATCGTCACGCGCATTACGGCATCCTCTGTCGGCGTTCGGGTCCACTTAGCGACGGTCTCTTGCCATTGACTCAAGGTCATTCGCCACTCCGCATTCTTTGCCATTATGTTACCGGGACAATAGCGATAGCCCGCCAGGGCCAGTCCATCACACACATAATGGGCCACGTCTCGGTACCAAACTCGTTGCGATTCTGGCACGCTGTCATCGATGACCATGCCGTTGTCTTGATCGGCACCAAGTAACTGTTCACCCCGCCCCTGCGACCCAAAACCCAACCAGCAGTATGGGCCGGGTGCTGGGCCATACTGCGCTTCCGCTAACTGCAACAAGCGGATAACCACGGCATCACTGATTGCGGTGAGCAAGCGACTCACATGTTGGGATTTAAGGCCAGACGAAGACCAAGCAACCATGAGTGATGGTAATTGAGCCACCATTGACGCAATCGCCTCAACAGAGTCCTGGCGACCAATATGTGTCACCAAGTAGACTGGGTCATCTTGTTTGGCAAGCATCAGATCAGAGGTCGTGACAACACCCACCAAACAATCCTCATCGACCACTGGAATGTGGTGAACTCCTAGCTGCGTCATGGCAAGTGTCGCGTCAAAAATGGTTGCCTGTGCCTTTAAAGTCTTGGGATCCCCGGTCATGATGGCACTGATGGGCTCTAGCACGCCGAGCCCCTTGGCCACACAACGGACCCGGAGATCACGATCAGTCACGATTCCGCTTAAGGTCTCCCCCTCGGTAATAAATGCCGAACTGACTCTCCGCTCGGACATCAACTGTGCAACCTGCTGTATTGGGGTACTGGCCGAGACCGTCAGCAAAGACCTGGCCATAATGGCAGCGATCGGTGTATTCATCCTGTGAGGAACGGGTTCATAGCGTGCGGCTCGACGCAACCGCCGACTGCGCTGAGCCGAGAAATAGCGATCAAAATGACGCTGTTCCTTGCGCAGCGCCCTACACGCATTGGCGGGCAGCATGTAAACAAGAGTATCCTCGATCGCTTTGGCGCCTACGTGAAGCTCTGTTGCATTAAGTCCCTGCAGACTGAAACTTTCCCCCTCGCCCAAGCGATCCATCAAGGAGCCATCTTGATAGAACAAATCGACGGCGCCCGAGCGCAGAATCCTTAAACCGACTTCCTCGTCGTCGTCAAAAAGCTCGCCCTGTGGGTGGTAACAAATTTGGATTTGGGCCGCGATCGCAGCCAGTCGATCTGATGCTAACGAGTCAAATGGGAGCGTGCCCCCCAAGAACTCAAGAACGGGATTTGATATCGCGGAGTCATCTGCCATAGAGCCACCTACTCGCGCCCTTCGGGTATGCTACTTAAGCGTTCAAAAAATACTGTATCGAGTTTCGCAAAATACCGGCTACCGCGAATCTCAGCGACAAAAAACAATTTCTCCGCTTGATTCTCAGTCACCGCGTAATGCCAGGACTTGCTGGAGGCATCATAAGGCGCCTCTTCTGGTTTGGGCGGATCGGTATCCAGCCCTAATCCCAGCATGACCCGCCCAATGCTCTGGTTACTGGTAATTTTTAAGCTCAGCGCGCCGTTAGATGTCACTGGAGTGACCTCAAACTCAATGTCACCGTTCTCCAGTGAACACTGCCCACTGGCGTACCGACAATTGCTCTTCGCAACCAAAGGGTAACTCTGACCTGGCACCGCTTGTTGTGGGGGCTCAGCCCCAATTAGACCGACTGCGTACCACGCGCCAATCGCTAAAACCGGGGCCACGAGTAAAGCGACAACGACATGTTTATTGGTAATAGCTGACATAAGTATTCCTAAAAAAAACGGGCAGTAAACTACCCGTTCTAGATTTATAGCTCCACTGCCACCTTAATGGTCTTGGGCCATTCCTGCTCCTGCGGGCACGCGAATATTCTCAACTAACTCTTGCACATCATCTGGCACTTCTTTCGTTACGCTAGACACAGCAAAGGCTACTACGAAGTTCACAATCGCGCCAACACAACCAAAGGCGTTGGGCTCGATCCCCATAAACCAGTTCGGTGACATGCTTCCCAAAAACTCAGTGCCTTGGATAAACATAATTCCTTTGTGCTGGAACACGTACAGCAAGGTCACACCAATACCAGCTACCATACCTGCAATGGCACCTTCTTTGTTCACGCGCTTGCTGAAAATACCCATCATCAGCGCAGGGAAGATCGACGATGCGGCTAAACCAAACGCCAGAGCAACCGTGCCTGCAGCAAACCCAGGAGGATTAAACCCGAGATAACCCGCTCCGGCAATCGCCGCTGCCATTGCCACTCGTGAAGCCATCAGCTCCTGTTTTTCATCGATCTCTGGTGTCAGCATACCTTTTAACAGGTCGTGCGAGATCGCTGAAGAAATTGCGAGTAACAAGCCGGCAGCGGTCGACAAAGCCGCAGCCAATCCACCGGCAGCCACGAGCGCGATGACCCAGTTAGGCAGCTTGGCTATCTCTGGATTAGCCAGAACCAGAATGTCGTTATCTACCTTGGTTAGCTCATTCGTCTCTTTATCCGCGCTGTACTGAATAAGGCCATCGCCATTTTTGTCGGTGTAGCCCAAAAGACCGGTTTTTTCCCAATTTTTGAACCACTGGGGACGCTCTTCATACGCTAAGTACTGACCGGGCTCGGGTTCAACCGTATTCATGATGTTGTAACGAGCCATCGCACCGACCGCAGGCGCCGTTGTGTACAGCACAGCGATGAACACCAAGGCCCAACCTGCGGAAGAACGCGCATCACGCACTTTCGGTACCGTGAAGAAACGGATGATGACGTGAGGCAAGCCCGCGGTACCCACCATCAGTGACAGCGTGTAAGCAAACATGTTCAAGGTCGATATACGTACATCCGTGGTGTACTCCTTGAACCCCAGTTCGGTTACCGTCTGGTCAAGTCTATCGAGCAAAAAGGTATCGGTGCCACTTAGGGTACTGCCCAGCCCCAACTGAGGGAAAGGATTACCTGTCAGCTGCAAACTAATAAAAATTGCAGGAATCGTATACGCCAGAATCAAGACGCAGTACTGAGCGATCTGCGTGTAGGTTATGCCTTTCATACCACCGAGTACCGCGTAGAAAAAGACAATGACCATACCGACTAACAGCCCCGTCTCGTAGCTGACCTCTAAGAAGCGAGAGAAGGCTACGCCGATACCTTTCATCTGACCGATAACATAGGTCACTGAACAGATGATGAGGCAAACAACAGCTACCGCTCGTGCAGCCCTAGAATAGAAGCGATCACCAATAAACTCAGGTACGGTGAACTTACCGTACTTGCGTAAGTAAGGGGCTAAAAGCATTGCCAGAATCACAAAGCCACCGGTCCAGCCCATTAAGAACACCGAGCCACCGTAGCCCATAAAGGCAATCATGCCCGCCATTGATATAAACGAGGCTGCCGACATCCAGTCAGCTGCCGTTGCCATACCGTTAGCGACAGGATTAATACCACCACCAGCGACGTAGAACTCTTTAGTTGAGCCCGCGCGCGCCCAGATCGCAATCCCAATGTAGAGTGCGAAGGTGAAGCCTACGACAATATACGTTAACGTTTTTAGTTCCATGGCATTAATTCCTTATTCTTCTTCAACGTTAAATTCACGATCTAACGCTGCCATTTTTTTGGTGTAATAAAAAATCAAGGCCACAAAGGTGTAAATCGAACCCTGTTGTGCAAACCAGAATCCCAATTTGTAACCCCCCAATCTGATCTCGTTTAAGGCATCAAAAAGCAAAATGCCGCAGCCGTAGCTAACGATAAACCAGACCACCATAAGCTTGACCATCAGCGACAAGTTGCGCTTCCAGTAAGCCTGAGCTTGATCATCGGTTAATTTGGACATGAATATCTCCTTGTTGTTATAAACCCGACCGACTTGATGTTACCTCTCAAGCCGGTCGTGCGCTGTTAGACCTTAGTCTTAGAAAGCATATTTAACTGATAACTGCAGACGATTCATATCGCCATCGCGGCCATCTTCCAACTCCTTACTGGCAAACAACAGTTCACCGCCCAGAATCAATCCAGGCGCTGGTAAATACTGTAGGTTCGCGTGGAACGACTGATATTGTTTGGCCAAACCGCCGGCAGCGGCGTAATCAGACATCGAGGGGTTATCAGCGCTTGCGACAGAAGCAGAAAACACGCTGCGCCACTCAGGGATCCAATAGTGCTCGTAGGCGAGCGTTAATGCGGTTTGATCGATGGTTTCGATATCCCCTTGGGCATTCAGGTAACCGTCGTTAAAGGCATTCAAGCCTAAGTAGCGACCCAAGGCAGAGCCATAGTTCAACATATATTTGAGGTTGTTCTTACCCTCGGTGACAACCTTACCCGCCAAGCTCAAACCGTACCCCATGGCCTTGTCGTTCTCGCCCTCGAGCGCCAAACAGCACTGTAAAAATTGCCAAGAGCCCCGCGATCAGTGGAACACTTTGAGTGTCCAATTTTTGGAAGGTTTGACCCGCAAAGTGCACATTAATCATTTGCCATGTTTGAGCCAAGGCTTTGAACTGAAGGGCGATGTAGGGCACCACCGCAGCGACGGCAACCACAGTCACGATAAGCGCTAACGAAGGTCGCTTTCCAAACCGAGCCGATAAATAATCGGCTAACGATGTGACGCGCTGCTTTCGCCGCGTATCGACCAGGCGTTTGAATACCGGCCAGGCCAAGATCATTAGCAAGATTGGACCGAGATAGATGGGTGCGTGCGCCCAAGCGCTAGTGTTAGCTGTACCCACGGCGCCATAAAACGTCCAAGAAGAACAATACACACCAAGCGAGAGTGCATACACTAACCCACGCATGGTCTTGCCAGACAATAGCGAACGGCCAGCCTCAACTCGGCGATCCGCCAGCCAGGCCACTAGAAACAAGACAAAGATGTAGGCAATACCGAGCGTCGCTAACAGCGTTGGTGAAATCATTGCTTCCCCTTTTTTATGAGAGAAGCATACCTCAGGAGCCGCGAGCTAGGAACTATTGGTCAGCTTAGAAGAGTAAAGGCACACCAAGCCAACGCGTAAGACAGCAGTCCATAACCGACCAGTAACTGAAGTGGTAACTTGGCACTACCGCCTTCGCGGTAGAGGGTTGCTAGCGTCGAGACGCATTGTGCCGCGACCGCGAAAAACACCAGCAGCGCAACGCCAGACGCCAAAGGCAAGCCGCTCTCTTGAACCCTGGTCGCCAAAGATACCACGTTCTCGGTCGCATCCTCGATACCGTACAGCGTTCCCAAAGTACCCACGAACACCTCGCGTGCCACGAAAGACGCTAAAATCGCGATACCATACTTCCAATCTAAACCAAGTGGTTGGAATAAAGGCTCGATCAAACGGCCCGCCCAGGCTAAATAAGACTGCGATAAATCTTGTCCTTGGTTAGGGAAATAGCCCAAGATCCAAATTAACATGGTAATCCAAAAAATAACGGGACCAGCCTTCTTAACGAAATACCCCGCCCGCTCTATGGCGCCTCTCAGAATAGATTGCCACGAGGGTAGTCGATAGGGTGGCATCTCAAGCACAAACGGTGCATCTTGCTCTGCGCCCGGCGTAACCCGAGAAACTGCAGCTGTCACCAGTAAGGCAGTGACAATCCCAAATAAGTAAATGCCGAACATCGCCAAACCCTGTAAGCCTACTAAACCACCGGCTATTGACTCGTTAGGAATAAAGGCTGCAATCAGCAGCGCATAAACCGGTAAACGCGCCGAGCAGGGCATCAAGGGGATGGCCATATAGGTGAGCCAGCGCTTGCGAGGCGATTCTATGGTACGTGCCGCGTAAATTGCTGGAATGGCGCACGCCACGCCACTGGAGCAAGGCATCAAGGGGATGGCCATATAGGTGAGCCAGCGCTTGCGAGGCGATTCTATGGTACGTGCCGCGTAAATTGCTGGAATGGCGCACGCCACGCCACTGAGCATAGGCACGAAACTCTTACCCGTAAGCCCAAAAGCATTGAGGGGCCTATGGCAAATCACCGCCGCACGCGCGAGATAGCCAGAATCCTCGAGAGTACCGACCACCAAAGTCAGCACAAAAATTTGCGGCACAAACACTAAAAAGGCGCCCACACCGCCAAAAATTGCGTCTCTGACGAAGTCTGCAAGAAGTTGATTACCGATGTGGGGTACTACGCCCTCAGCAGCCCATCCTAGGGCGCCTTCGACGGCATCCATCATCGGAGCAGCCCAAGTGAATATGGCCTGAAACAACGAAAACATGATAACGAAAAACGCCAACCCGCCACTCACTGAGTGTAAAAAGAAATCGTCCAGCCGGCTGTGGCTTTTCAGCAGCAAATCACCTTTAGGTCCGTAAGTGTGTGCGAGCTGCTCGGCCCGATTGCGCTCCCATCCCTCATCCCGAGCGAGTAAGCTTGAGTCTGCTGCCGGAGTGGTCAAGTTATCGGAAGATAGCACCTGCTGCAGGCGCTCCAACCCGAACCCAGATTTAGCGGATAAGCCAATCACGGGTGTACCTAATTCTCGGCCTAGCCCATCGAGGTCAAGCCTAAGTTTGTGCTTGTCCAGAATATCGACCATGTTACACGCCACCACGAAGGGCAGGTCTGCGGCGACACAAGCCTCACGCACTTGAAGGGCAAAAAATAAGCCTTTCTCCAGGCGGGTGGCGTCGAGTACGCAGAGCACGGCTTTCGTCTCATCGATCTTCTGAATGGCCTGCTGAAATGCCTTGACTGCGATTTCCTCTTCGCCGGAAATGGTGTGCAACGAATAAACACCTGGGAAATCAACCAACTGTAAGGTGGCGTCAAAACTGGCTCTCCCCGTGTGGGTACTGACGGTAACGCCAGGAAAGTTTGCCACTTTCTGCTTCAGACCAGTCAAACGATTGAACAACAGGGTTTTACCCGAATTGGGGCTCCCAACCACTAATACATCTTTCATCACGCCAATCTCTCTACGTAAATTGCGCGGGCAACAAGTTTGTCCAAGGAGTACACCGCGTTATCAACACGGTATAGTTTAGGCGCACCCAGACTTGGGGCTGCAGTGCAGATGACCTTCGCGCCGGGACGAAAACCCAGCTCGCGGAGCCGACGGCAATAGTGTTCGGCAAGTGCGTCTGAATAACGTGCAATCAGCACGGTATCCCCGCGCTGTAACTGCCACAATGAAAGGGACTGTTGATCCAATCTAAACCTCGAAACGGCACACGATAGGCGCCGAACATTAACAGATTTAAATGCAAATGGTAATACTTATCATTTGCAAAAACCAAGGTCGCGGGTGTTGACTACAGCCGTCCCGATTTGACCACAGCATCGGCTAAGCCCTCTAGCGCGCGCTCCGTATCTTCCCAGCTAATGCAGGCATCGGTGATGCTTTGGCCGTAGGTCAATGCCTGCGTATCGATAACATCTTGACGCCCGCCGACGATATTGCTCTCGATCATCACTCCGAAAATACTGCGGCTACCCCGTGCAACTTGTGTTGCGATATCGTTGATGACGTCCATCTGACGCGCAGGATTCTTTCTAGAATTGGCGTGGCTTGCATCAATCATAATGCGCTGTGGTAGACCTGCTTTTATCAGCATTGCTGCCGTATCATCGACCGAGAACATGTCATAGTTGGGGTGTTTACCACCCCTCAGAATTACATGACAATCTTCGTTTCCGACGGTTTGAAAAATCGCCGAATGGCCTTGCTTTGTGACCGACAAAAAATGATGAGGGTTAGAAGCTGACTTAATCGCGTCGATGGCAACTTGAATGTCTCCATCCGTGGCGTTTTTAAAACCGACGGGGCAAGACAAGCCTGAGGCCAACTCTCGATGTGTTTGGCTCTCGGTGGTGCGTGCGCCGATTGCACCCCACGAAACCAAATCAGCAATGTATTGAGGACTGATTAAATCTAAATATTCGGTACCGGCCGGCAACCCGAGTTCGGCCAACTCTGCCAACAGACGTCGCGCTAGGCCCAAACCTTTATTGATTTTGAAGGTGTTGTTCAGGTCCGGGTCGTTAATGAGGCCTTTCCAGCCCACGGTCGTTCTAGGCTTTTCAAAATAGACACGCATGACCACCTCAAGCTGGTTGGCATAGCGTTCACGCAGCGCTAAAAGTCGGTGGGCATAATCCAATGCCGCTACTGGATCATGAATGGAACACGGCCCGACAACCACGACTAAACGAGGATCGTCATCGTTCAGCACGTTGTGAATGGCAGACCGAGCGCGTGAAACCGTCTGTACGGCCACCTCAGTTGCCGGGATTTCGGCTACCAGGGCCTCTGGCGCAACCAGTTCTATGATTTTATTGATCCGAGTATCGTCCGTGGTGGTCATTGAGCTTCTACCTCTTACGTTTTGTGCCACATCAATCAGTGGCCTTAGTTAAATCATCCAACAAACCTTCAGGTAGCAGGGTTTCCGTCATCTCCCCGATGACATTGCTGACGACCAGATGCGAGGCCATCCAGGTGTGTAAACACCGAATTCGGTCGTCTGCCTCAATACCCCCAATCCCGCGCGACTCAAACACGCTTGCAAAGGCTGAATTTGCCACTTCCCGGGCCTGCGCAGACGTCCACAGTCTCTGTCTCAGCGCTTGGTGTGCTCGATGATCCTGCGCCATTCGCGCCGCTATTGCTGGATCAGCATCCACTTGAGACTGCAACGTGGCTATCGCCCCGCCCGCCTCGAGTCGATCTAACACCAGGTTAAGTTCCGGATCCGTTAGCCAAAACGTGGTTGGAAATGGTTGTTTGCGAACAATAGGGGCAACTCGGATAACCGCGGGGCGATCACGGCGCCAAACCGCGACGCCCTGCAAACCCTGCGGGGATCGCCCTATTTGTTGGGCAACAATGGCTTCAATGTTTGTTTGTAGACTCACAGTAAACACAGTCTTATATGCGCTAAAAGCGCGCTAGCATAGCAGATACAGCCCGTGCAGACAGTGATTTGCGTCATATTTGCCTACACTAATGCGACTCATTGCAATTGACAGCAGGTCCCTGACCACCTACTCTGACCGGGTTCTTGGTGCCTGCCGCCCTCTCGTGGGCTGGGTAGGTTAAAAGGGAAGTCTGGTGAGAAACCCAGCGCTGCCCCCGCAACGGTAATCAGCCCCTGCTGTAAGCCCGATACCTGCCGGAACAGCAACCGATGGAGCGGAGGGCTTTCCATCAGGGTTTCTCGTTAGCACCGATTAGGCCTATGACCCCTCCCTCAATCGCCGTAAATTTTGGCATTGAGGATACACGATGTTTACCAAAAAAAGCGCTTCTTGCGCCCTGCTTCTTGCAAGCTGTAACGCACTCGCGTCGAGCACCACTGCTTTGGAAGAAATCGTAATAACCAGCTCACGGGTCCCCGAGCCCTGGAGTGAGATCGCAACCGCGATCACAAAGTTGTCTAAAGAAGATCTCGATTACTACGGGCACTTATCGTTAGTGGATGTCCTGCAATACCAGCCATCCATGTCGGTGACGCACACTGGTGGCGCGGGCAAGGCCGCGACTGTTCGGATTAGAGGCGAGGAAGGATACCGAACCCTTGTGGTACTTGACGGTATCCCTTTGACGGATACGTCAGGCACACAACACAGTCCTCGGTTAGAACACCTAACGACACAAAGCCTCACCTCGGTAGAAATTTTACGCGGCCCGCAAGGACTCATGTACGGTGCGGATGCTGGTGGTATTATTTACTTGAGCTCGAAACCCAACCAAGCGGGATGGAGCAACACCGTATCTCTTGAAACCGGCCGTTACAATCAGCAATCACTGTTTGCCAAAAGCGCGATCAGCGGTGAGCATGGCCACCTACAGGCAAGTTGGCAGAATAGCTCACTGGACGGATTCAATGCCTCGACTGCGGATACCGCGACAAAAGATTCTGACGGCTACGATAACGACACAAAGCATCTGAGCGGCAGCTGGCAAGCATCCAACAACCTGCAGCTCAGTGTCGTGCACCGGACCACCTCAGCGACCAACGAATACGATGGTTGCTACAGCGCGAGCTTCCAAGTGACCCATGACTGCACCGACCAGTACGACAGCAAAGTTCACCAAATTTCCGCAAACTATACCGGCGATAACGCAATGCATCGGCTCAGCTACAGTCAAAGTCAGACTGGCAAGGCTTTTTACAGTGATAAGGCCTTTTCCTTTGGCGCTAGGGGTAAGTTGAGGTCACTTGCATGGGCCAGCAAATTGGATTTGAACGAGCGCATTCATGCGGTTGTTGGTGCCGATGCCGATCAATCAGAACTCAATGACGGTAGCCTGACCCGTAAACGCGATCAGCTCGGCGTGTACGCCGAAATCAAATGGGCCCCAATTGATACCCTCACGTTAGCTGCCGGTGCCCGGACTGACGACAACGACGACTTTGGGCGTCACAACTCGATTCGACTCACAGGCACTGCCGTGCAACCACTCAACGAAAGCGTATTAAAATACAAAATCAGCTATGGTACGGGCTTCAGAGCCCCCAGCCTGTACGAAGTCGCGTACAACGCGGGGCCATATGCCTATGGTCTAGCCACGACGACTCAACTCAAAGAAGAGCGAAGCGCGGGCTTTGACATTGGGGTTGAATGGCTGGTCAACGCCGACCTTCATGTTCAGGCCACCTATTTTCGGCAGACCGTAGAGGACGAGATTTTCTTCGATTTAGAGGCTTATACCGGCTACTTACAAGACGACGGTGAGGCATTGGTATCGGGGCTCGAGCTGAGTGCCGACTGGGCGGTAACGGAAGGCTTGACCGTAGCAACCAATGCAACAATGATGAACAGTGAACGACCAGACGGCAGTGCTCGAATTTATCGTCCCGATAACCAAGCGGCGCTATCCGTCCGCTACAACCATCCGCAGCACAAGCTTTCTGGTCAAGTCGCCATGCAGTACCGAGGCGATTCGCGGGGCATAGTGAATCAGTCGATCGACGGGTATACTGCATTGAGCTTCAAGTTACAGTACGCCTTGACACGCGATCTTAAGCCCTACCTGCGCGTAGAAAACGCGCTAGACGCAGATACCCGTGAAATCCCCGGTTATTACGCCAGTCGCGCGGCAATTTATGCCGGCGTGTCCTATCAATTTTAGAGGTCATTATGTCTGAACAACGCGAGCAAAAGCACAAAAAGGCGATGCAGAAACAAAAAGCATCGGTCGACGCGAGCATCGCCCTAGCGACCGAGGAACGGGGTATTGCGCTGTTGTTAACCGGAGATGGCAAAGGCAAATCGAGCTCAGCCTTTGGCATGGTAATGCGCGCTTTAGGATACGACCAAAAGGTTGGCGTTGTTCAGTTTATTAAAGGTGTCATCTTGTCGGGGGAAGAAATGTACCTGCGCAAGCACTGCCCCCAGGTAGAGTTTTATCAAATGGGCACAGGATTTACGTGGGACACTCAAGATCGAAGCGGTGACATTGCAGCCGCCGAGAGAACCTGGGCGGTAGCGAAAAACATGCTCAATAATCCAGCGTTTGATCTTGTCATCCTCGATGAGCTGACCTACATGCTGTCGTTTGACTACCTTAATCATGACGAGGTGCTGACAACCATTTCCCAGCGCTCTAAAGAACAGAGCGTGGTAGTAACCGGCCGCGGCGGTGGCAAGGCCTTGCAGGCTATCATGGATACTGTATCGGAAGTCAAAGAGATCAAGCACGCCTACACGGCTGGGATCAAGGCTCGTCACGGTGTGGATTACTAAACAAGCACAGCCGACAACACTGCTGGTACTGACGATACTATTGCTTGGGGCCGGCGTTGCGGCTCTGTTTACCGGTACCATTGATATTGGTCTTGCGTCTCTTTTCGACATCGCTCGACCCGATCACCACAGTGCCCGGCTCATCGTTATGGAACTGCGGCTTCCACGGGTACTTTTAGCTGGGCTGATTGGCGCTATACTGGCGCTCGGTGGTGTTGTCATGCAAGCCTTATTCCGCAACCCCTTGGCGGATCCTTCTCTAATCGGGGTCACCGCCGGGGCCTCGCTGGGTGCCAGCCTTGCCATTGTCCTGTTCAGCGCCACTGGCGTGGGCTTGATGTCCCTAACGACCGTCAGTATCGGCGCCTTCGTTGGTGGCCTAGCCGCTAGCTATCTGGTGTATCAACTGGCTAAAAGAGGCAGCGAATTCTCTGTGAGCACGATGCTACTCGCTGGCATTGCGATCACGGCTCTGGCGGGTAGCTTGGGCAACCTCATGGACTTTTTCGCCGATAATGCCGCTCTGCGGCAAATTTCACTGTGGCGCATGGGCGGCTTGGACTCAGCAAATTTTGATCGCGTGGCGGTCGTAGCAGGACCGGCCCTTTTATTAATGGCAGCGGCCTTGCATTACCGCAAAGCACTCAACGTTATGTTACTTGGAGATTCACAGGCGCGTTATCTCGGCATCGACGTCTCAAGCGTTCGTAACGCGCTGATCATCGCCGTAGCAATTGCTGTATGCACGTCGGTTGCGATGGGGGGTACCATCGCCTTCATCGGGCTCCTTGTTCCGCACATGGCGCGACTCCTCTTCGGCCCCAGCCACACACGGCTGATTCCTGCCGCCAGCGTGTTGGGGGCTTTTCTGCTTATCTGCGCTGATACGATTGCGCGCACGGTACTCGCGCCAGTGGAATTACCGGCG
>Ga0209137_1003521_pt1 | contig 13066 bp, 13 predicted proteins | sample SaaInl5LU_22_DNA_FD_184642 | JGI IMG/M metagenome (GOLD analysis project Ga0209137, IMG submission 184642) | Marine microbial communities from expanding oxygen minimum zones in the Saanich Inlet - ESP_105LU_22_DNA (SPAdes) (version 2) | ecosystem: Environmental > Aquatic > Marine > Intertidal... | reverse complement strand
ATGGGAAAAATACACCATATGAATACATTTTATATTCTATGGTTTTATCATTTATATCCACGCAGTGAACATCCAATATATGATTATTTGAAAAGCGTTTTTCCATTTACCAAAATGCAACCGTTTGCGGACGTCATGCAAAAACAAAAGAAACAATACGATATAACTTCCATATATGGCAATATATTACTCAATGATTATGGATTGTGGATGACCAAACGGAAATACACCGTGTTTGTCGTCTATACACCGATTAGAAATAAATACCAGTTGCTGAAACAAGTGTTTAATAATATTTTATTGTCCGAATCCCAAAAACAAGAGTTTTTAACCGCGTTTTCCACTATACAAAAACATTATTTGGTATTGTCTCGGTTTGTATATTTATACAAATATAAGAAATCAACCCCGGCCATTACTACTGATTTGTATTTTAATGAATTGAACGAGAATTCGCGTGATGTATTTGTATTGTATCAAAATTGGACGAAATATTATTTTCGTATCAAAGAATTAATGCGTATTTTTGAAAACGCCTTAATCAAAGAGAGTTATGAATGTGAGTTTATATCGTGCGGAGACCCCGTAAATCCCTATAATCGCGAAAAGTTTACCAGATGTGATTTGTATAATATTTATTTCTATATGAAGAATTCTAATATTATCACCATACCCCCACTGTTTCATTACTTCTATTTATCGGGTTTTCATATGCCACTGTTTATTCGGAAACATCACGACTATATACAAAAATTATGCATACGGAAATTTGTATTTAGCAATGACCGGTATAGTAAATACATAAAAGACGACATTAATTGTTTATTGTACGAGTTTTTAGGTGTACGCAAAATTAATATACATGATGATTTCCCTAAAGATGTTTTATTGGAAGCATTTCGGCCATTTTTATATATCTATTATTTAATCATTTTTGCCAATATGGATAAAATACAAACGCAGTTTTATGAATCATGGATGTATAAAAATTTGACACTGTTTTACGATTACAATAAAAGCTTTGGACGGGTAAACATTGTTGTGAGAAAAGGCGCCGAATTTGCACGCGAATTTATTAAAGACTATAAAGCCATTGAAACTACTTATGAAACTGACTATTTGAAAGTAAACTCGTGGAACTTATAATGTGAATGCAATATATATGTCCGACTTAAGCGAAAGTTTATCGTACAGAGGGATTTATCTTTCTAAATCCGAATCCATGCAACCCCAAAGAAACATGTTGTGCCCCAAAACCCATATTCGCAATCCTCGGACAAAACGATGCGTTAAAAAATGCAAACCCGGGTTTACACGAAATAACAAGTTCCAATGCAGAAAACGCATTCGTTCCGGAACGCCTTTGATGAAAGACATTTACAAACATTCGTCGTCGTTGTCGTCCAGAAAATGCCCTTCAAATAAAGAGTATAATAGGCGTACTAGACGCTGCAATAATAAATGCAAACCCGGATTTATACGCAATAAAGAGTTTAGATGCCGAAAAGCGAAATAATTATTTTATTTATAGCTGAAAAAATAATTATTGTATAATGAAATAATCACGTATACAAGGTATTTTATACATGGAATAAACCAATGTAATGCATAAAAATAAGTAGGCGAACGATAATGAAATCTTGAATTTCTTCAATAAATACCATATTAATGAATCCCATGTTTTGTCTTTTTTGAATCCACATGCATAATTGTGTAAATACTTCAAAATACAATTGTTATCGTATAGTACCCATCCAATAAGCATAATTACACTTGCAATCACATAAATACTATAATAACCGAACAAATAGGGCATCGTAAAATGCAATATGGCAATAAAATGATGAAATACAATAATTATTTTTCCCGAATATGAATTGCATTCAATCAAACTCTTGTCTACATAACAACTTAACGCAACTAATATGAAAAATATTACATAATTGACTGCCATATATACTATACAAACAAATATCCAATACGTAGTACCAATAACAAAATGAATAATTTTAAATACAGATTAGAAATGCCTCCACTATGATGGTCTAAATATTTCCATTGTAACAATACACATGATATTACTATTGCACTTAATAACACGCGTTTTGATTTCACATATTTGAACAATACAAACCCTACTATCAGAAGATACAAACCGATTTCTTTGATGAAATAATACAAGACTATAGGATGGAAAAACGATTTCTGAAATTGTGATTTTGATTCTTCGTCAAACATACCATTCCAAAAATACGTATTGAATGTTTTATGGACGGTTATCATGGCTTCGTTTCGCGGGGTCGGTTTAATTTCTCTTTGTATGAAATTAAAATTCATATTCTTTGTATTGTCTTCCAATGTATAAACCTGATGATGCCAAGAGGAAGGAATATAAAGCATTTGGTTCGGCTCTAAAATAATATCATAACTATAGTTACTGCCGTTTTGAGAAAAATATGAAATATTTGTAATTGGTATGTGAGCGAAACTATTCGGAGGTGCCAATAAAAATCGTTTTTTACCGGTTAATGATATATTTAATACTTCGCTAAAATCGCCATCGTAGTGGTCTGATGAAAAATTGCCATTGGAATGCTCCCATACACGAGTTGTTTTCATTTTGTATTGTGGGTGACTTTGGATTTTGTCCAATAATGTATTGCTACATATAATGTTTTTTCCTTTCGTATTGAGAAAACAACCATAAATAAAACAATCTTTGTCGTTATTGAATAATTCCAATACATTATTTAAACCGCATTTTGGTGCGCCTTGTTTTATTATCATTTCTGGTTTTTGGGATGGTTCGGTTTGTATAGGTTGCGTTTCGTTTGAAAATATGTTATTCACTATACATGGCGTATTGTTTTGTACATGAGTATTGAATTTATGGAACGCGTTACTGTCTTGCCCATCAATATAGTCTATTATCATTGCTATATACTATATTGTATGTTTTTATTTATGGGTTAATTATACCTCCCAATAAACACAAATCTAAGTCTCGTTTGATTCGTTTTTGATGTTCAATTGAGTCGTAACGTGTTTGGAAGTTTTCGTATCGGTCACGGCCGCGTTGTGGCATTGCGCCCATTTCTTCGTCGTACGTATTGTCCATTAAGTTGTAATTTCGTTGCATAATATATTCGGCCACTTTCTCACGGTCCGTCAATTGCCATCGCCCGTCTTTGTGAATGGATGCATAAGGTAGTTTTTTATTGGTCACTCTTACGTTTTGGTTTTCCGGGTGTTCATCATTGAAATAAATATGTTTGGTAAGCGCCTGTATCCCCGTAAATGGTTTGTCCAATATTTGTCTCAAAAACTCTTTTGTAATATAAGACAAATCTTCTTTGCCATAACAATTAATATGAATGTGTTGTGTATTGTTTTGCGTATTAGTTATGTGTTTGGTGTGTTGTATAGTTGGTGTCTGTTGGTTCTTTAATACTTCTTTTAAATCGTCAATTTCCTTTTGCATTGATTCTTTCTCATTTTCATGTTTTGTCTGCATATATTCCATGTTTTTCTCTAGTGATTCTACCACTTTCACCGTACAACGCGATTGATGTTTAGTCAACCCTTGTTTATACAAAAATGAACGTCCACAATGACATTTAAATACCACCGTGCTTTTATCTTCACGCTTCTTATGGGCGTTTGAATTATAATGCCTTTCTAATGACTGGTTACGAGTAAAAGATATATTGCATGTTTGACAAACAAAGGGCATGTATATACACATAATGAATAATCTTTTAGTGTACTTTTCCTAAATATTTAGTTTTCAGTGTAATCAGTGTGGTTATTTTTATAGACTATAATAAATTATTTACTATACCAATGTTAAAAAGATTGGACCGAAACGAAAAATAAAAAGGCATCCAATAGTGTAATTAGTTATCCATTAGTGTACACCGAAAAATATTTTATTACAGTAACAAAAAATAAAGATTGAGAGACCATTTGTGATTTCTCATGGTGCGAATATTTTTCAGTGTAATACGAGTCATTTTATGATAGTTTACTATAGTATATATTACCTATTATAGTCTGGTATATTTACCCAAATATCACTTATTTTTCAGTGTAATTGGCATCCAATAGTGTAATCCGTCTTGAAAAAATTGCCAATCTATAATATTATAAAACTATAACAATGTCATTTAATTTATAAAAATCATAAAATTAAAAAGTTATCCATTAGTGTAATTTCTGAGTGAGGGGGGGGGAAATATTTTTATAAAAATTCATTATTTCTATAAAAAATCAATTGTTTTTCATATATTTTTTCATCCAAGATGAATTCCGATTTTTTATTATTTTTCTATAGTAACAAAAAATGAAGATTGAGAAACCATTTGTGATTTCTCATCGTGCGGATATTTTTCAGTGTAATACGAGCCATTTAATTGTTACAATACACATAGTTTATTACGGATGGTAGTCTGGTAGGGTTACACCCAAATCACTTATTTTTCAGTGTAAATTGGCATCCAATAGTGTAACTCGTCTCAAAACTATAATAAGAATTAACAAATACAATGCTATTATAGTAATAATTATAATAATAAAATGTAAAAAATGAAAAGTTATCCATTAGTGTAATTTCTGAGTGAGGGGGGGGGGAAAGAATTTTTTAAAAAACCATATTTATAAAAAATATTTTTGGTATATTTTATTTTTTCAACGATTTGCGCCAAGATTACAAAAATATTTCATAATCGTTTTATAAATGGATTTAGAGACAAAAGAAAACATGAATGCCATAACGACAAACGCAATGGAAGCCAAAGAATTATTGGACCGACTTATTTCAGGAGAAGATGTAAAAGAGTTGGATGGAGATGAATTAAAATTGGTCGAGACACGTATATTGCAATTTCTACATTTGAAACAATATAGTAAAATGTATGAATATGCCTTTGAAAATTGGCCTATAGAGGGTCCAGACCAAACGTATATAGAAATCGCAAATAATGCCAAAATGTTTCATGAAATGGTACGTCATGATGCATATAAAGAAACACTGATGGGATTGTTTCTCACGCACCACGAATTGACGAATACTGAAATGGACGTAACATATGAAAATTTAATGAGTGTTGTTAAAAAGCAGTGGGAAGAGGCGAAATTAATACAATCGGAACTATAAATATTGTGTACATGCATGTAGACAATATTGTGTAAATAACCCCAACCCAGCAAACCCAACCTAAAACCCCAACCCAGCAAACCCAACAAACCCAACCCAGCAAACCCAACCCAACAAACCCAACCCAGCAAACCCAACCTAAAACCCCAACCCAAAACCCCAACCCAAAACCCCAACCCAAAACCCCAACCCAACAAACCCAACCCAGCAAACCCTAACCAAAGAGGAGGGGGTAGGGGGGAACCTAAGGTTCCCCACGGAGTTCCATCAACGCAACATCCGCCACCGGTTCTTGCCCTTGTTTATAGTTGACCAATTTGGCTCTTCCGGTTGCAAGTAAAATTTCTTTCAAATCCAAATTTTGAGTAAATTTGGCTCTCAATGCTTCTTTCCGATGTGCGTCTCGTACGGAATCGTCCAATGACGATGTCTTCTTCCATACATCATAATGTTTGCCTTCTTTGTCTTTCTTTTTTCGTATAGAATCATGCGCTTTGGCCAAATCTTTTCCTAAAGCCGTATCGGCAGTAAAATCAGCATACACAGCGGGATGGGATTCTTTGAATGGCAATGCCAATAAATAATGCTCTATAGACGACCATCGTTTCCCATCTGCTGTTGTAAATATAGCAGCCATCTTCTCTTCGCCCACCCACGAATCGTCTAACCTTCGTCTCCACATATAGTTTTCTTTCTTGGTTAGTTCCGAAAACTCGGCACGTTTTGAAACGGGAATTTTGTCCGCGGCTACCACTCCCGGTTTTTTGGTTTTATCGGACCGGCCATGAAATGACAGTACCAAATCGGGGTCATATAGGTCAATGTACGCAGGTTGTTCATCTACCATATTGTCTTGTATTGAATCAGGGTCTTTGACATTCATGCCCAAATCACTTTGAAATTGTCGGAAGTCGGCAATACGATTAAAAACACCAGACGGCGATTCCATACATTTGTCAGCCACTAATTTTTTAATGTCAAAAGGTATTTCTGGGAATTTGAAGATTTTCTTGTCTTTGTACGAAACCAATACATAATGTTTGTCGCCAACATAGCCCGTAATAATGTAATATTGCGGTTCAAACACTTCTTCGTGTGTATCGGTACATCGCATCATTTGGTTGTAATCTTCGGTATTTTCTATAATTAAAAACTTGGTTTTCAAGAACAATTCCATTTTCATAATAGCCCAATGGTCTGCCCAATAATTGGAGGTTTGTACAAATGTTTTCAAATCGTCCACATTATGAATATCTTTCATGAAACCAAAATCATTTAGCAATTCATTGGCCCCACCTTTTTGCGCTTTTTTCTTATTGTATTCTTTCTTGACAAACATGGCTTCTTCTATGATGTCCTTTTGTTGTTGTGCTTTGTCTGTTTTCTCAGACTGATTTTTCAATGCTTTATTGGTTTTCTCCAAATTATTGATTTCGTCGTCATATACTTTAGATTCCACAACAATACCATCATATATATTTTTGTATTGTTCAAACAAAGTCAAATCCACTTGTTGAGACAAATAAATGCGTAGTTTTTGTACAGTGGTTTTATGACCCAATTGCGCCATTGCGTCTCGTATAACGGCGAAAAAGCAATCGCCTTGCCCTTCATTATCATGTACTTTATAGTGTTTATTTTTCATAGCTTGTATTAACCAATTGTCTTGTACGCTTTGTGTTTTTTTATATTCACTGCGCATTTTTTTGGCTTCTGCTTCGGTTTCTATAGGCCAAGACGGCAATGATGGCAAAGGGTCATCTTTCTCAAATACATCATTATAGGATGTAACAATGGGTTTGTCTGGATTCACTATGGTGGGTTCTTCGTCTTTGGGAATATTTTTTTGTACTTTAAAAATATCGTCGTCGTCCTCGTCAGAATCCAATTCTATATCAGATGCATCTGGCCCTAATTCTACTTCTTCAACACTATCCTTTTTATTGTCTTCGTCTTCGGCATCGTCCAATTCTTTTTCCACTTCGTCCATGATTTCTTGGGTGGTCAATGTTTTGGCAGACAAATCATCGCCATGTGTGCCATGTGTGTCTAAATAAGTTGGATTTACATAAGTGAATAATAAGGGGTCTTCTAATTGCAATAAATCAACATCCCCTTCGTCGTCTAACAAACTGGTCGCGAGAGATACTTCGGCTTCGTAAACTCCAATCTTCGCTTTGATTTTATGTTTCGGGTTTAGCATATAAATGGGATAATAAACCACACCATTCTCGGCATAATGCGTTCTTTGTTTTCCCAATACAACTACATATTCATTGTCGTATAGTGGAATAACATACATACAAGAGCTATGATTTTTATCATCCGCATCTAATTTGCTATTTTCACTATAGTTTAAATTATTGACAATTTTAGACTGTACCATATATTTAGATATATAGTATAATGATTTTATTATTTTTTTTGAGTAAATCCTAGTTCTAGACTTGCTTTTTTTATAATTTTCATTGTCCAATACAAATTCATTCCCAATAAAAAATACATTATTGATTTCAATACATAGTTGCCGTCTGGCAATTCAAACAAAGTATGTTTCCCGCATAAATATACTCGTGTATAAATGAAAACAATGGCAAAACAATAGCTAACAAAAGTATGGTATTGAGAGAAACAACCGGTGATTTGAATCATATTACGCATACATAAAAATATAGTACTCATCTCCGTTCCTAATAAAGCTAAATAGGTAGATTTATAGGTTTCTAAATTGATGTCAAAGTTTTTGTACACATAATAGAGTGCAAAAATGATACAATGATGGATATATATCATAGGGTCGTGTATTAAAAACCAATCAAATACGGTGACATTTAGGACGGTTTCGGCAAATAATTTACAATTAAAGAGACTGTTGTTGAAAAAATAGATATATGCTCCAAACAGATTTTGTAATAACCCGATTAAATTGTAAAAGATTTTACAGAAATCAATCATGTATTGCTCATTTTGCACATGATATCCTGTAATATAGTCATATAGTTGTAGGATGAGCATTTTGTGTTATGTATAGTGAACAATTATTAAATATAAGTAGTTTTTACTCAGATATTTTTCTTCCAAATGTAAATATATTCCTTGTATTTGTCTTGTCCGATTTTCCGTTCGCCTTTTTTCAATATGATTTTTTTATCGCATTTCCCCAATACTGAAATACATACGTCATTGTATATTTCATCCGGTACATTGAGACAATAATATCCGCCTTTTTTCAAATGTTTGTATGTATTGAGAAACATTGGTTTATAAAACTGTTCATTCCATTTTACTTTGGTTTTGTATTTTCCTTCGGAACCTCTATAGTTTTCCAAATCGTAATAAGGAGGGGACGTGAACACGCAATCGTAATCTAATGTACTATAATCAATGGTTAATGCGTCCTGGAAAAACAAGTCTATTTTGGTATGGGTGCCTTGTTTTTGTATAAATGAGACAAGTTCTTTATAGGGTTCTCTCAAATGTGTGTTTGTATCCACTCCATAATAGGCTTCTAAATCCAACGCACATGCCCCAACGAGTCTTCCTCCCCACCCCATTGTGAAATCCAACACGCGTTTGGCTTTGACCCGGCAATAGAGTTCCATCGCCATAACGGGTCGGAAAATGGCTATACTGGAGAAATAGAGGTTGTACATGTATTTGAACTTACGTATTTCGTCAATGTTGCGTGTTTTGTAGAATTCCAACATTTTTTGTATGTATGTTTTTTTCTTATAGTTGTCTCGTTGTTCCCAAAATTCATAGAAACTGACATTTTGATGTCCTTTCGTATGAAGACGTTCTACAAAAGTAAAGGCATCTACGATTTTATTGCCTAAACGTGTGCGTCCGGACGCTTTGAGAGCATTTTTACAGGAAAAGATTTTGAGTTTGGAATATTCATTTACGATTGATTTTTCGGAAATGTTCTGTAAGCGGTTGGCAATTTTTTGATATTTGGATGTTTTGCGTTTGTTTTTGCCGCGCCCTTGTTTCTTGGTTTTCATATGTACTATATAGTATTATAGCACATAGTTTTTATAGTGAAATTGTGTTTTTATAGTTCGTTTTCATCATCGCTCTCACAATTCCATATTTTTCTATGAAATGTTTCGTCTTCGCTGTCATCCATATTAGATTCATAATCTAACTCTGATTCTAACTCTGATTCTGATTCTAAATCCAGTTCTGACTCCAAAACCAGTTCTGATTCTAAATCCAACTCGGACTGTGTATCTGGTTTGTTAATTTCTTCCACAATATTTTGAAATGCCTTTAATAATTGTGTTGGATTATTGGTTATCCAATCGCTATCGTCTTCAAAATCGGATTCACATGGAGAATCAATACTTGCATCACAACTTATGGCTTCTTCATCACTATCTATTTCATCGCAATAATCAATCTTATTGCATTCATAACATTTCCCACTACTGTATTGGTCATAATACCATTCCGGTGCTTCTATATAACATCCATCGCATTTCTTCAATATACAATTATAGAAACAATTCACTTTGTAATATTCGTCAAAAAAGTCTTTTTTATAGCGTCTATAACATTTGCCATTACCAGGACATTGTCTCGGTGGCTTTACGTCTTCTTCTTTAATAAATTCCATTTTTCATACTAAGACTATACACGTTGTATTTAATATGTTTTTTATTTTTATACTCTTTTAACGTCTCATAATTCAGATTTATAATTCAGATTTATAATAAGAAGGCACTTCACTGATGCTTCCATAAAAAACACAATTGAAGGGGTCCATTGTCTCATTGACACGTTTTTGAATGCTTTCGTATATGAAATATTGTTGACAACATGTTTTCGGTTCCACAGGTTGTAGTGTATTGGTATAGCTTTGTAATGGCGGCCATTCAAATGTGTAATGATAAAACAGAAACCCACCAAATAAAATATAGGCCACTAAAAACACACCGCGTATGTAGATGGCATTTGGATAAGGATTGTATTGTTTTAAACATCCCATACCGCCTAAAAATCCTGAAATGAGAGAACCCCAATGGCAAATGTAAGCAATATTATTGGATTCATCATACGACAATATTTCCCCTCCCAACATGGCAAATGAGACGTATAAAATAATGGTACTATGCAGTTTGGGAAGTTCGTGTATATTGAGAAATCCATTGGCGAAATTCATGCCTAAAATACCGAAAACACCTTGAGACACGCCAATTGCGTAATAATAAGGTTTGGCGTAATAGAACGATAAATTACCGTGTATAGTGGATGCAATGAAAAGGGGGAAAATAAGAATGGCCGGTTGGTATAGTTCCAACATAAAAGACAATCCAATTAACGCGAAAATATTGGAACTATAGTGATTCAAATTTGAATGAGAGAATATACAAGATAATAACCGCCATAATTCTTCTCGTCTGTCTCGGCAAGATGGCCACCATTCAATCATTCCAAAAACGAGTCCTTCATGGTCATAGCTTTGCACATATCGGTCAAACTCGCCATAAACGACTAAACCGGCTACATAAGAAGTGGTAATCGCTATAAATGACCCTATCGTGAATATTTTCCATTTATGAAACACGAATGTGACACTATTATAGGGTATATTTTGGCGTTCTGAATATTCAGAGTATTGTGATTCTGAATCAATTGATATAAAACTAATATTGTCATTTTCGTTTTCGTTTTCGTTTTCATTAAATGAATTAAAATGTTCACGAGACAAGAAAAAAAGGGGGTTTGTATTAAAATTTTTAAAAAGATTACTGCTATAGGTTTTTTCAGGATACACTAATTCTAAGTGGAAATCCTCTGCTTCTTCTGGCTTCTCATCGCCATTTTCTTGATTATTTTCAATATCGTCGTTCATATCATATTATACATAAACGAGAGAACCTAATTTCGTCTTTACAAGCCCTGCTGTTGAAGTGCGTTGCACGTGTCTCAATTTGGTAAATATGAATGGAGTTGTTTTTTCTTTTTTTAACTTGGTAGTATGTTGTTTACATAATGCAGCACCGGCTTTAATGATTTGATGTTTTTCTTTTTTGGTATAGTTTTCTGGCATCATGGCGACTACATGGCATGAGCTGGATTCGGCGGCATGAAACCAAAAGTCATCGGGATTGCCATTTAAAATGACTTGGTCATTGTCATTGGCGTTTGTTCCAATATAGAACAAAACGGAATTGGCGGTTGAAAGAGTAATCAATACGGTTTTCATTTTTCCTAAAATACTATATAAACTATTTGTGTTGGTTATATAGTATTTTCTCAACTAAAAAATTCAATTTTCCAGGAGGTCTAATATGTACAATAATAAAAGTTTTTCACATCTATATTCGGATTTGATTTTCATATAGGTCATTCCAATATTGGCTTTTTTATATTCTGACCATTGGGGTTGTGTTGCAATCCATTTTACTAAATCTTGTGTACTATAGGCTTGTTCATAGATTTGAGAGGCGATGTCAACCATTTTATTGTGGTCATGAATATAGTCTTTCATAATATTGTCAAATTGGTGTTGACGTTCTTGGTCAAATGGATTATGTTGTGTGTACGATGTAGTAGTGTCCAAAGGTACATAAATTTCACAAAAGCGAGACAATATGGGTACAAGAAGTTTGCTTTTATTGGTAATGACAATAAAGAATCGTGTATTGTTGCTATATTGTTCAATACATCGTCTCATCGCGGATTGTGCATCTACTGTAAGGTGTTCGGCATTTAACAATACGATGGATTTGAATTTGATTCCCGTATTGAGTTGAGTATTGGTTTGAGCGAAGAATTTTAATTCTTCGCGAATGAATTTGATGCCTTTAGAATGTGCGCAATTGACAAACATGACATTGGAATGCATTTTGGACTCGTCTTTGTAAATTTGTTTTAAAAATGTGGTGAGTATAGTTTTTTTCCCACTTCCGGATGGACCATAAAAAATAATATGTGGGATGCGTTCTTTATAATAAAAACTGTTTAATTTATCATATATTTTTTGATGTGTCATTGTTGTGTTTATAGTAGAGTTTTTATATTACTATTTTCTAATATAAAAAGAATGTGTTATTATAGTAATAATACAAATGGTGTTCCAATTTCGCCCACAACGATTCATGCAACGTATTTCTCAATTGATGAAAAAAATAGAACCAATGCCTTTAGGACGTTGGAATGTAGATTATTGTCCTAGAAAAATGGAAACGAAAGTAGATATGGCAAACGAAGACCACTGTGGTCCATGTGGACAATATGCTATGGAAAAAATAAACCAAACCTACCAAACCCACCAAACAAACCAAACCCAACAAACCAAAATTATACATCCCAAACCCAAAACCCCCAACAAACCAAAATTATACATCCCAATCGCAAACCCTAGGAGGGGGTAAGGGGGAACCTAGGTTCCCCCTAGAAGTCCGGATTACCGGTAAATATTTGTGTGGATTCTGCGCTTACATTTTTGTTATTGGTAATGACACCTAGAAAGTCGTCTAGTTTGCTTTGATAATTAATAATACCAAACGAACAAAGGAATGCGGATAAAAATACCATTACTAAATCGCGAACTACATCTTTGAGAGGTTTTAACTTTTTGTCTAAATATCTCATTTCAACAAATTTTAAAATACCAAAAACAATTGTAATGGCAATCGCCAATAATAAAACTTTTTCCATTATAGTAAAATAACCAAAAATGAAAAACGAACATTAACGCACAAACAAACGAATATAAACTATTAATTAATCAAAAAACACAATTCACAATAAATAATATATTTATAGTGAACCCCGGGCGAGCGAAGCGAGCCCACATAAAGGAATGCCACAAACAACCGACGGAACAAACTATAATAGGCTCGCTTCGCTCGCCCACCCAAACAAACACCCTCGCTCGCCCACCCAAACAAACACCCTCGC
>Ga0209137_1003516_pt1 | contig 13085 bp, 10 predicted proteins | sample SaaInl5LU_22_DNA_FD_184642 | JGI IMG/M metagenome (GOLD analysis project Ga0209137, IMG submission 184642) | Marine microbial communities from expanding oxygen minimum zones in the Saanich Inlet - ESP_105LU_22_DNA (SPAdes) (version 2) | ecosystem: Environmental > Aquatic > Marine > Intertidal... | reverse complement strand
GTAACACGACTCAACATCTCTCTTGCTGTGGCACCCTTGTTAGCCAAGACTGCGATCGTTTGTTCTGGTTTAAATATCGCATACCATAGTAAGTAACCAACCGATGAAATAGATTTACCGGACTGACGACATGCCAATACAATCGAGAATCGGTTCTCCTTAAAATGGTTGAACATCTTTTCCTGATAAGGATACAAGTCAAAATTGACCAACCCTTTATCAAGGTGTACAACTTTAAGATAATTCCTGGCAAAGTAAGCTGGATCGTTCATACACTTTATATACTCTTGCAACTCGTGCTGAGTAAAGTTGTGTTCGACCCCGTCTCGTTTTACGTTTGGATTACCTAGATATGAATCATTCGTCTGGATTGACATCAATTATTTCCGACTTCTTATCAATTAACATTCTCTGCAAATCAGTTGTTGAGCCTACAAATACATTATTCTGAGTAAGACCTTGTGGTTGTTCTTTCTTAGATTCTCCACTTAGGTCTTTCTTTTTCTTTTGTAGATCCATCAGCTTGTCAGTTACATCAGCCATGTTTTTAAGCATGCCTGATAAAACTTCGTAAGCACGTGGATGCTCTGATTCGGCAGCAAGTTGCATCATTCCCTCAAGAGCTTCTTCACCTTTGTCTAGAATCCCCTTATATTTTACTCGGGAATAGTCATAGTCATCAATGATATCTTTATTTTGCTCAGGAACCGCAACTGATGTTTCTGTCTTTTCAGTCGGTAAGTTCTTGGATAACGAATTCATTAATTTATTTTTATCAACCATGGGTATTCACCATTATGTAATTTGGTTATCGTCGGTGCTATCTACACCTTCGAATACTGAGTACACCGCCGAGTCACTTGTCGGAGCGGCGATAGTAATTGTTGGGTTAGCAGCATATCCACCACCACCATTAACTACTGAAAGGGCATCGAGACGACCTTCCTCGGTAAGTGTTGCCGAAACTTGTGCAGTAAAGTCTTGCGGGGTGCCTGTTGGAGCTTCTACAATAGCAGACACAATAGTTACGATATCTGTTTTAGTTGGAAGAGGTACCGCATATACTTTACCGGATCTTACCAGTCCGGTTGCTTCAAGCTCAAAGTTGCCGCTCGAGTCAACTCCAGTAACAGTAATAGTAGGCTCTGCTGTGTAGAAGTTACCAGGATTACCAATATTAAACCTTGTAATAGATCCGTCTGTAACAACAGCACTCACTTCGGCACGTGTTGCCACAGAAGTCGGAGCAGAAACTGTTACGGCCGGAGGAGCTGAATATCCACGACCACGGTCAACGAATTCAAAGTATGTAACCACACCATCAAGAGTAAATGCATTTGCAGACGCTTGCACAGAAAGCAGAGATGACTGTACGGTGATTTCTTCGATAAACCCAAATGTATCAATATTGTTAATATCCGTAGATACCGTAGTTACGATACCTTGTTCGGCCGCAGGCCCAAAGAACTTAACCTTCATTGAAAAATCTAATGTATAAATCAGCGAGCGGCGTGATGTAAATTCACCTTCGTAATCATCTGATATGCTAATACTGTTCAGAGTAATAGGAACGTCAAATGACTTTTCAAGCTCATCAATAAACTTGACTGATAGTGTATATGTTGGTTGGAAATACGGTACGATCTGCTCAAATATTTGCAACGCATCATCCTGGTTCTTTGCAATAATATTTAACTGCATATCAACCATATATGGAGTCACCTGTCCAACAGTAGAGCGAGTAGTCGCTGATGACGTAGTTGTAATTGTATTAAGAGAGCTTGTCTTTGTTGTAGTGTCATATGACATATTAGTGATTTCAAAAGACATGCGAGGAAGCTTAATCGCAATCTTTGGATCACTTAAATCGGCTTGCTGATCTAGACGAGATAGAAACTTTTGCTTAGGTCCATATGACAAAGGTACCCGTTGCTGGTCTTTGACAATACCAGCATTATCTTTGCGTACTACTCGAATGTCGTTGAAAAGAGTTCCAAAGACTGCTACTGATTTTCTTAGAATCGCGTGATAAAAATGATCACCAAACATTAGCTAGGTTCTCCAAATGGATTTTGTTCTGAGAAGTCGATAATGTCATCAGCAGTATTTTCAAAGTCCCAGTTTTGGGCACCGCTATCATTTTCAAACGTTCTATTTGTGGCATCGTTGAGGTCATAGATTTCATAAACTTCGGCACTCATAGTGGCATTGCCTTCTACATCATCTATAATATATGTATGAGTATCACCACTTGTCGATAGATAGAAATCTTTTACATCTGTTGAGTTAGTCTCAAGGTCTGTAAAGAATAACGTCCGATTTGTGATAGTACCACCAATTGCATCTTGCTCTGTAAGAATACCAGAGACAAATGGTAATGCATCTCTTAAATCAGCAATAACCGTGTCAATGCCATTTAGTTCGGCCTGTAGGATATCTATTTCGGACTGAACTGATTCGTCGGCAATCAATCCAGGCAAATCAATCTTACGCTGAAGTGCTGTACGATATGCTACAGTCGGGAAACACTGGTAATAACGTTTACCAAGTTCAAACTCACCAGTAATGTTACGTACCAGCATGGAAAGAATATCGGCATGTACTTTTTCAACTTCGTCAATCTCTTCGATACCAGTTCTAAAGTCTTCGTCATTGTATTCAAACAGACGGCACTGTAACTTATATGTTGGCAGGTTCTTTAGCTGATAAAACGGTTGTTCATGCTCAACAAAACTAATTTCGAAAAGTGAATTACTTAATGGAAGGTAAATCAAATCACCTTCGTTCGGCCTAAAGTTATCAACAGTATTGTTCCATATGCCAACAAGTTTATTCCATGTTCGGCGAGCAACAACAAAGGTAACTTCGTCACGGATCTCAATACCAAACTTTGACATAAGGTTACCCTCACCGCCAAAGCCTTCAAGATCTTCGACATACATCTCAATCATGTAAGCATCATCAAACTGCGATTCACGATCCTCATTGAGAATCATGTCACGAGTTACGATCTTACGTGGGAGGTAATACGTTTCTTGACCATAGATCTTTAAAGCTTCGATTTGAATATCTTCAAACAGATGCTGCTCAGCATTACTTCCTTGACTAAAATATACGTTACGAGGCATTTATATTATCCTGTGAAAAAGTCAACTGGCATTTCGAAGTTCATACGAATCTCTTCTTCCAGTTTTTCAATATCTGCATTTGCATCTTCAAGTATTGCACGACCATTTAGAATCACACCACCTGGAAGTTGCATACCTTCGAACTTAGATAGGTTGACACCCCACTGGTGTTTGAGTAGCGCAGTTACATATCGTTTTAGCCACATATCATTGTATACCTGAGTAAATGTACCAGGATCAATAATCGCATCACAGTCAACAATAACATACTCACCGGCATTTATCTCGTCCCAGTCGATATCAAGATGTAATCTATCTTGGTGACGCGAGAATCGAGTAGGTGTTACATTGCCATTTAGAATAGTTTGGATAGTTGACAGATACTGCTGTGTCTGATAGTAGAAAGAAAGACTACCACCATTGCGCATGTCGTATAGGTCATTTAGGTGAATTTGGTAACGCGCATCAAACATGTTTACCGAAGAGTTCTCATCTCCGATTGGGAACACTGTTCGCACATAAGTGTATTGGTTAGCAACTGGAATATACCTATTAGTGATATCAGCTGCAGTAATCTCATGTTTGAGATACGTACGGATAATAGCATCACTATGGTAGGTCTGATAAAACTGTAAAGCTTCATCGACACGATCTTCCATCTGGTCTTCATCCAAGTTAACTTCAATAACCGGAGCGCCAAGCTTACGAAGAGCGTAGTCAATTAGCTCCTGTCTAGAATTTGGATTTGCCATAAAAAAATAGTCCTACAGATGTTTGGTTTCTATAGGACTATTTATATGTTTTAGGAAGCTAGGATTAGTATACTATAATATAGATTTATTCAGCACCCAAGGTTTTAGTAATAGCTTCTTCACTAAATGCCATATAGATGTACGGACTACTAATAGTTGTATTGGTTTCATACCAGTTAGCGGTTGTCAGACTGAATCCATTGCTAAAAATTCTGATATCATCATCTATAGTACGACCATCACCACCTTGAAAATACGTAGTGTCAAGCTCGATCCGATTGTCAATTTTAGTCCCTGGAGTTCTATGCCGGTCGTAAACTGACCAATTGGTATGTGTGGCCGAGGTTCCAACAGCTCTTACAATGACCATTGCAGGTTTAAATCCACAGTAAACAAACGGAGCATCTGTTTTGCTAGCGGTTCCTTGATAAGATCCAAATTTACTATAACCTGGGGTTTCTGCCCAGCAATATGCCATAGCGGTACTGTTCGCTGCATACCAAGGGCCCATAGTAAACACACTATTTGATGGAGCAGTATTATTCCATGGTTCATATCTCGTTTCAGGCGCTGATTCTGTGTTAAGTCTGATACGTGCAGTTGGTCCAACGCTTTTATGATAAACGTCCCAATTATGACCCTGGTTACGGGCTTTTACAAGCATAAAATCAGGAGCTCTATCTAATCCATGGCCCATTGTACAAGTAACACCGGGATGTGTAAAACTGACAATACTAAACCCGGCATCTTGGTTTGCCCGCAACGTAGTTGTTACACTTCCGGTTGTATTTGTACTGTTACTCGCCTGGCCAGTGCTCCAACCATATCCAACATAATTTGTTCCGATTTTGTTAATACCATTGTGCGCATTACTACCATTCGGATTAGCATTCATAGTAAACCCGGTGCTGCTAAAAGACACATGAGGATCATCATTGTAATTGTCTTCTACAACATTTTGATTGGGATATAGAGCAGCACTTCCATTGGAAGCTCCTGGCAAATTTGCTCTTACACTATCATAGCATCTCCAGTGATGTGCCTCACCGCCGCTATAGCTTTTAATCATAACGAAATCGACCGGAATTCCATAATTAATTGTATGACCATTGGCAGTAGTGCCTTCCCAGCTTCTAATACGGAAATTACTATCAGGCGTTTCTAAATAAGTGTGTGTACTTCCTATATTTTGAGTACATAACGCCAAATATCCAGACGGCGGCTGGTATTGGAACTTACCATAACCGTTGTCATCGCTGTACCCGTTTCCACCATTTGAACTTACAAACGTTCCTTGTCCGAAATTGCTGGTGCTTATGCAAGATGAGTTAGGTCTGTTGATATAAGTCAGATATTCGCCGTTATCCAGTGCATTCGTAAGTTCGTTATTCAAAGCTAATGCATTAAAAGATGCGTCAACCGCACCATTCTTCCACATTGTGCAAGTTCTGTTATCGCAATCCAGCATAATAGATATAATATCACCATTTCCATATGTAGTTCCAATATTAAGCTCAGAACCGTCATATTGTCGACGGCCGTCATTGCGCCAGAACAATGTATCGCCGGTTATCCAGCCCTGCACGTTCCATCCAGCAGCCATATTGTGCACACCAAAATGGTCAGAGTTATACCCAGTTTCTTTTTTAAATTCTGCGTACCACTTGCCAGTATTAACACCTAGGTTGGCTACCGCGTTATTTGTACTATCTACTGTAACTCCATTAGAGCCTATAACGCCATCTGTCTCTGTGTTATAGAGATTATGAGTTGCAAACACATTTGTAGCACTGTCTTGTGTTGTGTCACCAGAAGACCAACCAGTAAGTGTAAAAGTAAGGCTTGTCCCAGCTAAGTTATTAGTTACATCAGATGAATCGCTTAGGGGCAAGAAAAACCCGTTTGTACCAAATCCACCACTACCACTGTTTACACTTGCGATAATAGCATTTGGATGTTTAGGTTTCCATCTGTTATATTTAGTTGAAGCAAATACGCTAGGGGCAAGTGCTTGACCATCAACAAAACACATATCACACATATTGCCTCTAAACGGCTCATTCCCACCAGCAGAAGCTACGCCAATACCGTGTACTATATTTGCAACATTAATACCGGTAGTACTAGTCCTGTTTTGTGGAACGACATAGTAATCATAATTAGTATCTACTTCTGCTAATTCTCCATTTACGTACATACGCATTCTGTCAGTGGCATTACTAGCAGTAGTGTCAACGACCGCAACGACGTGATAATAGGTATTTGTATCTAAATATACCGCTTTGGTATTATGGCTGCCTGCTGGATAATCATAAAATATCCGAAGAGTATCGTCAGCACCACCATCAAATCGTACGGCGCCTTCGCCTGCTCTAAGTATAATACATTGCTCTGACATCGGGTGAGCTCTTTTAACCCATGCGCTAAGAGTCCACTTACTGGTGTTGCCGGTAACTGAAGGTGTGTACGTTATGTAAGCCATTTATTATGCTCCAAATGTGGTTGAACCGGCCTGGAGATAGTTTTCCAGTACCGTAATGCTAAAGTTACGCGAGCTAGATTGATTTTCGCTATCGACTGCTGTTACTGTTATATTATATATTGTATCGGAGCTAACATTAGCTGCCGGAATTCCTGTAATTGATCCTGTGCCACTCATACTCAATCCGCTAGGTAAGCTTCCGCTAGTAATGCTAACGTTAGAAGCTACACCATCTTCAGTAGCACCGACATTAAAGTTTGCTGAATCTTCATTGTCTACTAATGATCCTAAACTTCCGCTTGGTGTATTAAACACCGGAGTTCCGTCAACATCAACTCCGTTAGGTGCGTTTGAAAGTGAGCCAGACCCATTAGTTACATTAACCTCATATGTACCTTCGCTGAGAGCAGGTACTACTGCTGTCATTAAGATACTACTTACTCGTGAACTTGAAGAAGCCGCAGTTGAAGTTCCAGATAGTACAAAATTGACCGTAGCTCCGGTATCAAAACCAACACCGTTAACGGTAATAACATCTCCCTCCGAAATCGCAGTTTGTGATCCAGGAAGAGATACACTGGTAATCGTGACACCCGGTGCAATTGAAACCCAAACAAGGTCGCTAATATATTGCTCTAATACTCCCTTGTCAGTATTGAAACGAATCATACCTGGAGTAGGAGATCCAGGGCGTTGAGCAGTCGTGCCTGAAGGAAGCAACACGTAACCAGTACCGGTGAACTGAAGGTTACCGGCCATCGTCTCATCAACATCGTCACGCAAGAACTGGCTTGAGTCAAGGGTATCAATTAAGTCAGAATTTACCTTACCGTCAGTCGCTGTATATTGCGCCATCAATGCAAGTTGTGATGCTTTAGTTGCCATCTGTTACTCCAACTCTTGCTAATTCGTCTGAAATCCAATCTCTAATAAACTGGGTCATGTCATCGTCATTTAAATTTTGGCCAGGGCCAACTTCTCTAGATACACCTGTTGTTAAGCATCTAGTTACAGCTTCTTCTATAGTAAATTCCAATACAGTATCAGGTATATAATATTCTCTTTGATTTTCTGGAAATGCAATTCCCAAATATGTTTTATCTTCGCTATTGTAAAAAGAAAATGCTTTTACAAAAGGCGGATGATATGTATATCCATCTGGGTGTAAGTGTAATTTATATTCTAATATCATATTAATATCTCGCCATTTCTGCATTTCTATTTAGATTGACCTGTTCGCTAGTGAGTGCGATGTTGTACCATCTCGCACTGCCAAATCTATCGTTAGAAGTAAGATGATATGAGTCCTCATCACCATTAAAGGTGATTTGCGTGGGAGTAGATATATTATAGCTCGGCGCTGATGATCCTTCTAAATTACCATCAATATAAAATTTTATACTATTACCGCCTGAACCCACTGCTACTAGATGATGCCAGCCTACGCCTAAACCACTTAGATTTACTTCTATTCCATTAGCAGAAGTCCAGTGGAATCCAACCTTAGTACCGGTGCTATCAATATAAAAACCATAACTATTTACGTCCCAGAAGGTTGACTTACCAAGAATATATTTCCAGGTTCCATATGCAGTAGTACTAAAATAAACCCAGCATTCCAGTGTAAAGCTACCTGTACCAAAAGTTAGTGGTGAATAATCTCCAGCACTTTTAAATCCAGGCGAACCAACTGAACCATACCAACTGTGATCACCATCCTTAACAATAGATCCTGAAGGGGAATTAAGTTGACTGAATGTATAATTTCCTGTAGAATCATTCCAGCTAGTACTACCATTACTGATATTACTAGGCTGAAAGTTTGCTAATAACCCGTCGCTAACTACACTGTCAGCGTCAATACTACTTAAAATAGCCCATTCAGTTCCACCGTGTACCTTCAATGCTCCTTGAGATGTATTAAAATACAGATCTCCTTGAGTAGCTCCATCTGGATCACTAGAGTGCCGAGGTACATTTATTGAAGTTGGTCCTATACTTCCGCCAGCCATTACTTAGCCTCCAATTGATTAATTCGTGTTTTCAATTCTTCAATCTCCTTGAGAGCATCTTGTAATGCAGCAACAATCACAGGTGTGATTCTACCGTAATCCATACTCATCATTTCATCAGATTCAGCATCACCTGATACAGCTTCTGGTATAACCTCTTGCATCTCTTGAGCAATAAAGCCATGAACAATTTCACCGGTGTTTGGATCAGCTTTCCAGCTATGAGTCACTGGGTTCATTGCCAACAGTTTTTCTTTACCGTTAGTAATAGTAACTATATTATCTTTCAGTCTACGGTCAGAAGTGGTATTGTATGTTGTACCGGAAGAAGTAACCTTTATTGATCCTCTTCCGTTATTGCCATTATCACTGAACCAAATACAGTCACCATTTACGGTATTAGTCAAAGTCAATGCATAATTAGTAGTATCGGATCTTACATTTAAGGCGTTTGCAGAAATATTGTTTGTTCCACCATTTGTTATATTTACCATTCCGCCTGGACCATGTGATCCAGTCGAATTAAAATGATAATACCCGCCAGCTGTTATTCTCATTCTTTCAGTTGGTTGTGATCCTGCTGCGCTATTGCCATTTGTAGCAAATACTAATCCTGAATATTCTTGAGCTGGTGTTCCTTCTACATATCCACCGATCCACATATGAGCACCAGTATAACCAGTACCCCAACTAGATTGTTCTGGATCTAGGTGCATAAATGAAATACCACCCCAATATTTGTTTATTCTATTAGCGCTACTAGTATCAGAAAGTACTGGGTATACCTTTATTGCAGTTGAATTAGCGTCAATACTACTAGATATTGTACCTCCTCTAAATAGATTTGTTTTTTGCGATGATTGTTGCCAGTTATCAGATACGTTTGATAAAATTACACCATTTTCAACATGAAGTTTTTCCTGAGGATTATTTGTACCAATACCAACATTACCATTATTGCTTATACGTAACCGTTCTTGCCAACCACCGCTATACACTTCAAATGCAAGATTTCCACTTGCAGTTTTTGCACCAATAACACCAGTTGTTTGATCTGATCTGCCACCTAACCAAACACCACTTACACTTCCTGAATCACCAATACCAAAGTCTGCAATTAAATCTACATTTGTACTTCCAGCACCAGTTCCGGCGCCGACAACACGTAACCCACCATAAGGAGATCCATACCCAGTGCCGTCAACATGTAATGGTGCATTTGGAGCGGTTGTACCAATACCAACATTACCAGTTTCTATAATTGTTAAATGTGCATCTGCAAAAGCACCATCAGCACTTAAATGTATTTTTCCGCCAGTTCTATGGGACAGTACGAAATCTCCAGCAGAGGAACTAGAAATTATTTCTCCATTAGCGCCAGTACCACCCATATAAGTTTGGCCACTTGGTGTATCGAAGTTTATTGAGGCTTCATCTGCTGCTGTACTTTGTATTCTAACTCTTGACGTTCCACTACTTAGATGTAAAATTTGTGAGGGAGATGATGTACCAATACCAACTTTACCGTCGCCATCTAAAACCAACGTTGTTACTAATGTACCGCTTGAGTTGCTCTGTGTAAATATCGTGTCAGCGCCATCATCAAAATTAGTAAAGTAAGTATTGCTATCATTCCATTTACTAATCAATTGACCGGCCGATGTGCTAGTGCCAGTTGTACTATTTGTTAGGCGTATACTTGACCCGGTGCCGGCATTATGAACATGGAGACTGCCGCCATCATATCCACTGCTAGTTGTACTTGGACTGCTTGTACCAATCCCAACATTACCGTTGGATAGAATTGTTACTTTATCATCGCCTAGCACACCTAGTCGTAAATCAGCAGCACCTGCGCCAAGTGTGTTTTTAAGATATGAAGAAGCTGAATTGTTCGTATTCATAAAGTAAAGAGCATTATTTGCTAATACTCTTGCAGTAGAACTTACATCTAATCCGCCGGTCATCGTTCCACCAGCAAGTGGTAGGTATGAACTTACACCAGTAGAAATCTGACTATTAACCTCGGACCGCGTATATGTATCTGTCTTCAGATAAAATGAATCTTGAGTTAGTAGTTCATATACCTGAATATCGACTACTGAACCAGCTGGAATATTAAATGTGAATGTTACCGATGTGCCAGTGGTCGCAACGTAGTCAGCAGTGGCACCCTGGTATTGCTTGATACCGTTAACATAAACCTCAACATTCTGAGATCCATCAACAATGTACGACAGGGATTCACCGTTATCATCTGTACCAGATACAGCGTTAGTAGTAGAAGTGATAGTATACTGGAATTTCTCAAACGTGGCAACAGCGTCAGTGGCGTCTCCACCGCCTGAGCCTGTGCCTGGGGGAACAGCATCAATCCACGCCGCACCAGTGTATACTTTCATCTTTTGGTTCAATGAGTCAAAGAAGAACTGACCCTGAATCGGAGAAGAAGGTTCGGTAGCAGAGTATACAACAGCAACGTTGCTGAGGTTACCAGCAAGTGAACCACCAACTGTCAATGCAGAATCAGCAACAGTTCCTGTATATACGCCTGAAGACGTAATTACTTCTGTACCATTAACACCAATTGAGCCAGCAACATCTAGTTTGTGTTGAGGAGAAGTATCACCAATACCAACATAATTATTTGATGTATCTACGTAGAGTGTGCCACCGTCGATTGTAAGGTGAGGATGAGATTCTACTGCAGCAACTGCATCAGCATCGTCGTATTGTGCTACACCTTCAATTGTAACTACATTGTTTGAAACTGTGGTGGTAATACCAGTACCAGCCGTAAACGTAAGAGTTTCGCCAGTATTAAACGTGTCGGTATTAGTACCATCTGAGATAGTAAAGTTAGACACGATTGTTTGAAACGATAAATTGCCGCTACCATCAGTAACGATAACCTGACCGGACGTACCATCAGATGCTGGAAGAGTCAAAACCGAAGTTTGCAAAGAACCGGTAACGATAATATCGCCACCGACTTCTAAGCCGTTCTTAACTACGAAATTTTTATTTGTTGCCATGAGTTCACTTTCCCCCAGGTGTTTATGTTATTTATTCGGCAAATGTTGCCCATTGAATTTCTGGCTCTGATTCTGGTTGAGCACCTGGATCATATGCGGCAACACCATCTACCACTGTAATCATAAACGGATATACCACTTCACTATCACTGGATAAAGTAATAGTGTTTGTTGTTATATTATTATCACTTCCACATATACTTAAATGATCTTCTCTAGAAGTTACTTGAGGATCAATCATACCCGCAAACTGTGATGTTTCAGTGTTATATACTACATATCTTTCCATTGTTCTATCCTATGGTATTTTAAATAATCTAATTCTAAGGTTATATCCAGCGCCACCACTCAAATTACTAAATCCATTGACTGGAATAAATTCAAATTGCTGATCAGCTGCGTTAGGACTAGCACTACCGTATCTATGCCTCAAAACCAAATCAACTGCTCGTGTACCTGAATTCGGTGCATGACCCATTGCTACATTCCAACCCATTGTAAACGCCTGTGGTGCGTTTGAACTCTGTTGAACAAAGTAGAATGCATTATAAGCTACAAATATTTGATAATGGCCTGTTCCAGCATTATAGGTATCACTGTACACAACAAATCTATACATGCCGTCTCCCCAACCCAAGCTACTGATATAGCTTCTAGTTGTAAATACGTATGATGTACCTTGTGAATAACTACCAGTTATGTTCCATTCTTTAATTACGTGACCAATGAAACCATATGCACGAGCTTTACCGTTAACATCAAGCGTATATGATGGTGCGTTTGTGTTAATACCAACCCTACCTGTACCGGAATGCACTAATAAATATGGAGAACTCCCCGCACTGTTAGTTACTTGAAGCAGGGGGTATCCATTTGCGCCAGAAGCTGCATCTTTTATATGCACTCCATAAGGTGTTGCTGATGTAGTGTTTTGGAATGTAGCAACAAAGTTTCCACCACCAGCTTTTGTTACATCCAAAGGTGTTACAGGAGAACTCGTGCCGATACCAACTTTGCCATCGACCATAGTCATAGTTCTATAGTTAACGTCAGCATTTCTGGTAGTAAAACTTAATCCAAATTTATTACCACCTGCATAATCTCCAAACCCAATGGTTGATCTATAACGAGTAGGTTCCGCTCTAGACAACGTGATAAATTCATAACCTGTATATCCACTAGATTCATTAATTTCCAGTTTAGTTGTAGGGCCAGTCGAGCCAATACCAACGTTGCCGCTTGGTTGTATTCTCATCTTTTCGGCGTAAGTGTCAGGATTTGCAGAGTAAGTTCTAAATATAGTGGCGCCTTCATTATTAGTAGAGTCACCAGTAATATAGTTATTACCATCAGCATAACCAAACCAAGTATGAGCTTTACCTGAATTGTTTCCAATTACTAAGCCTGAAGAATCAAGATTATTTGCCCATATTTCTAATGCAGCTCCTGAAGAAAATGCACTTGCTGATGAGTCATAGTTAATTCCACTTGGAGAGATTTGAACTTTATTGGTAATATCTACATTATTATCAGAATTTATTTGGATACCATAATCTGTTCCAGAGTTTCCATTGGTACCTATTCGTAATAAACGACTTCCATTGTTATGAAGAAGACCTATAAATCCATAACCTGGGGTACCATCTCTGTCTGTGGTAAACTGAAGTTGTGTTTTA
>Ga0209137_1003506_pt1 | contig 13121 bp, 18 predicted proteins | sample SaaInl5LU_22_DNA_FD_184642 | JGI IMG/M metagenome (GOLD analysis project Ga0209137, IMG submission 184642) | Marine microbial communities from expanding oxygen minimum zones in the Saanich Inlet - ESP_105LU_22_DNA (SPAdes) (version 2) | ecosystem: Environmental > Aquatic > Marine > Intertidal... | reverse complement strand
TTGTCACCCAAGAGCTCGAAACTCAATCCCTCAACGCTATCGTTGCGGGTTTCTCTTTCGCGGCTGCTCTCAGCTGGAATGACCTCGTTCGTTGGACCATCCAACAACTCATCAAGGTGCCAAAGAATGGTGGTGCCCAATACACCCTCACTGCTATCTTGACCACTCTCTTGTCCATCGCCGTCTATTTGGTTATCGCGCGCATCTCCACTCGCGTCTCCAAGCCAGCTCAACCAGTCTTCGCGATTACTCGCTAAGTACCGGTCTTCGACGGCCATTCATTAGGAACATTAATATGATTCCCACAATAACAATCACGCCAATAGAAAGATACTCTTTCCATTTATAAGGATTCTCAATTATTTCGGGAATGCTTATTTCTGACTTTTTCTCCTCTTTTTTATCATCTACCATATCCAGTGGAACTTTTGGTAATGCTTCAAATTTATCAGTAGAACATGTAACTTCAAATTTTAAAATATGATCCTGATTTCTAAAATCATATGGAATTAATCGCCCGTGACTCATGTAAAAAAATTCAACTTTAAGATCTTTAATAAATTTTTGAGATCCGGTATGAAATTCGTGTGTTAGTGGATCATCGGCTCCGTGATAATTTATAACATCACTTCCATTCAAAAGAACAGTACCCGTATAAAATGGGGTTGATGAAAATACAATTTTATTAAATTCATCTGAACCACTTGAAAGTCTTATAATAAGTGAGTTTGGTCCATTTAAATTAATTGCACCGGATACTACAGTATCATCTTCAACTGTATTTTTAGATGAAAATCCTAAAACCTGATGAGGTGTTGTGGTATTTACATTACTCAAATAACCATTGGTACCATCAAAAAATTCAAACGAAAAAGTATTACTTGTATTTGTATTTGAAAATGTAAGGGTATTTATAACAGAATCAAATGCAACGGAATCGATACACGTTGGTGTTGGGTCACCGGACTCAATAAACAATTGAGACTGAAGTTCCGAAGCTAAAGTTGTTCCACTTGTATAATTTTTTTCATTAAGTGTAACTTCAATTGTATCATTTGGAGCACCAGAATCATAAATACTAAAAGTCTTATTTGTAGAACAAATAGTTAATTGTGGTGTAGGTATTCTCGCGGATATCAACTTAATTTGGGCGACATCGTAAATTGGTTTATCTAATGTCACGACATAAGTATTAGCGTATGGATACACATTGGTATCTCTCATACTGCTATCTATGTCAAGGGTATGGACCTTCATTAAAATATAGGGACAATATTTTAATGATTGTTTTTGTCTAATATAAATTCTATTTAGCAAATGCGCTGAGCCAATGGGTTATTTTGAAGTTGTCTTTGGGCAAGATCAAGAGTATTGAAGTGTGGATTCTCGTTACCCTTGTAAGCATTAAATTGATGGAATGGTTTTTGTTGATATTGTTGCGTCCAACCACCATTAGGACCATTCACACGACCATCGATACGAGTAGTATCGGCGCGAACGGCTGTAAGAGCACCGCGTGTTTGTGTAACATTCATGCGGCCTGGGTTACCCATACGGTTCGCCTTACCTCTACGATCTTCTGGACGGAAACCATACTTCATCAACTCTTCGTTAGTCTTCGCAGAAACCTGGGCAGCCGCGCTATTTGTGTAAGCACCATAGAAAGAACTGATACCTGGCGCTGGTTGATTAGCGTACATGTAATGTTCATCGTTGCGATCAGATTTGAATCGAGTTGGATCTTGTGGCATGGCTTGGGCTGAAATAAATCGCTTCGCGCCATTAAAACCAAGTGCATCTCCGCGATGACCAGTTTCTGAACGGTGAGTAGTTCTTTTAGTCTTTTCGTGTTCTTGTCTTGGTGTTACACCAGACATACCTTGCGCGCGCCCGGCCATTGTTGGAAGACGAGAAGGTAAATATGCGGTAGTTTCTGGCTTATTGTGTGTCATTTCACCGAAACCAGTTCTTCGACCCCCGCCAATGTCGAAAGCTGGACCTGAACGACCTGGTAATGTAGTAAGACGGTATTCACCGACATTAATTGGATTAACACGGAATGTTTGTTGGAAACCTCCTGTAGCTGGTGTATCAATACTAACACCAAGACCTGGACCAACTAGTTGTTTTTCAATTGGTGAAAGATTGTTCATACGACCAGTGTCATACATGCGATCTCTCATAGTTAATATCTCTTGACCACCACTTCTTTGTTGCATTCCTATGTCGGCAAAAGATTCCACTTCTCTTTTACTTTCAAGTTGCACACGTGGTTCAAAATCACGTTCCACAAATTCTGGAACACCACTATCAATAATCTCGGTCTCGAGTACTAGTTCTTGTGTTGGCTTCTGAACAAGTACTGGGGGCTCGGATTTATTACTCAATGCACGGCCGGCATAGATGAGTCCGGCTATAGCTGCGAGCGAAATGGGATCAGCCATTCTTATTTGTTATTAACATTTTTATTAGCGTATCTTTGCTGAAAAAGTCCGTTCTGGAGTTCAGCTCTAGTACTAGTTGGCTCATAAGAAATGGTACGAAGTGGGACTTTGCATTCGACATTTGTGAGTGGGAAAAGGTTACGTTCGTATGTTTGAACGAGATGTTTATTAAATTGAGATGTGCTTTGTGGTCTGAGTTCATCGCTCACATCAATAAATCTAGCTGGAGCGCCCTTACCAGCCATAAATGGCGCGGTGCCATATAAAGGTGTATTTGGGCGGCATCCACCACAGTTAAGATTACTGGGCTGAGGATAAACAAAGACTTCGTCAGTTGCTCTTACTGCTGGGAGAGCTCCCTTATTTTGAACTATCGCAAGACCAGGTTGAAGCTGATATGCCATTTACTATTACACGAGAAATATTTATCGTCTATCACCACTAATATTCAATCCTCTGAATGCACTGAGCTGCGCACCCCGAGCATTTGGATCACACAACCGTGGATCAGATCTACAAATTGGTCCGTTCTTGGGACCATAACACCACTCGGCAAAGGCGGTTTGGTCTCCTGGAATCTTAGACACAGCGGTCGATACAAATTGTCGCGCCGCAGCCTTACGTTGATATTCTGGCATTGGGCTTCGAGAACGTCCGGCATCAAATGGTATCCTGTCATCTAAAAAGTATTTGACATATGGCTTTACTTGATTGTAATCACACGCGGATGGTCTGTTTGGGTTATCATTGTAATCGGTCATTAATACATTGGCCATTGGGTTATCAACGGTTGGCATTTGACATTCACCATTCCTATCAGATTTGAATCCGTAACTTTCCTTAATTAATTTAGATTTATAAAGAACATAAAGAACACTCAAAGCAGTTGTACCTAAAACAAAGATACGTGGATCTCTTCGAATGAGATAAATAATAGTGCACGCATAAATCACAAAACGTGAAGCAGCGTTTATCCTGTCTTCGGGAGTTTGATTTTTATTTGGCCAAAACTGTAAAACCTGATCAGCTCTTACAAGTTGTTTTGGGTCTTCAAACCAGACCTTCATTTAATATATATTAAGTTTTATTTTTTCATCATCCCACCAAGCATGTTACCCATGGCTTTCATGAGAGCATCCTGATCAAGATTGTCCCCGTCCTGCATCTTGTCGGCACAATCCTTGGCGATGTTTTCAATCATGGAAAGTGTATCGGCTGGAATTGCAGTAATCGTGGTACCAAGCATGTACAGGGTTTGAAGATATTGCCATACCGCATTCTTTGTGTTTTCCGATGCTTTACCCCAGTAGTTTCCAATGTTGAATTCCTTCAAAAATTCAATCTTTTCAATCTCTTCGAGAAGAAACTTTTCATCCTTCTCACTGATCTTTTGCGCGTATGGACCAATCCCCTTCATGTAAAGATCAACAATTGATCGTGGGTTTGTAGATTTAAGCAAATCGACGGTGGTCATGACCTTCTTAATACCTTTTTCATCTGGAAAAGTCTTATGCAATTCCACAAGAAATTGTGTGAGCATGTCATTGAATGCAGCGACGGAAGTCATTTTACTATATTAGCGTTATAATCTTTAAGTTTAAAAAGGATCGGAAGATATGGCTTCCTTTTGACCAAGGCCATTAGAAACGATGAAATAAACGAGAATTGCATTCAAGGCCGCTGGTTTTGTATATTTATTTAATTCTAATTTTCCTTCATTATTGAGTTGTGCTTTCAAGTGGATGTAACCAGCAGTAATAGCACCGGCAATTAGAGCAGCCATCATTGGGTCTCGGAGATAGTCGGATAACTCTTCCATTTAATTATATGCAACTTTTTTTGTACGCTGGTCTGGTGCGTCACCAAAGAAAACATCTTCATCTTCCTGAGGAGCTGGCTCGGTTCTCATTTCTTCCGGAACAGCTTCACACACTGGCTCTGGAGCCTGAACTCCTGGAACAGTCTTAAATTCGTTTTCCAAACCAGTTGGTTGCAATGGTTCGTCGGATGTTTCCATTGGTTCCATTGGTTCCATTGGTTCCATTTCTTGCATTTCTTCTGGTGTTGTTTCCATTTCTGGTACCGATTCTTCCAAATTAGCTGGACCATCAAAAACATCTGGATCTTCACCGTCATGAACTTCTCCATCGAGATCAATATCACGAGTTTCTTGAGACATGTAAGTTTGGAGAATTTGTTGAACCGGGATGAGTTCTTTCACGGTTCTTTCGATGCATGTACAGAAACGTGTTGTCAATTGTTCATCGCGCATATATTCATTTTGTTCTTCGTGCATTACGTATGGATCTTTGTACAGATCCTTTGCGACGTTATTGTAACAGGTTTGAATAAAAACTTCATTTGTTGGAAGTTTAAGGCTAATTTTTTTGTTGTCAGTCTTGAGTCTAACAGCGGAAAGAATCTTTGTGCAAGCTACGAAGACGGCTGCCAATAAATCGTTAAACCATGCACACCGACTGGCAATATTGTCAGTGTGTTGTTTAGACATAGCATTAGACCAATTTGGAACTTCTTTGAGTAGTTTTTGATACATAATCAAAACTTTGCGACCTTTGGAAAGTTTTGTGGCTTCATCATACATATCACTGAAAACTTCAATCATAACTGGGCACATAATCTGACACAACTGTCCGAGGTATTCCTTTTTAGCCTCTACAAGTATGTTCAAGTTGTCCATTTATGATTAAAGTGGGTTTTAATAATAATCTTCCTACGCACCTCTCCTGTACTGGTTTGCTATTTTTTTGAGGTTCATTAAATTTGGAAATTCTGCTTCATCTTGATAATTTTCACTTGAATCTTTCTTCTTTTTGCGTATGACCCAAGTTACATATATTTCAACGTCACTGACAAGTTGTACAGTAAAACCACCATTTTGAAACTGTCTAGCGATGTATCTTGCAGCTGCAGTCCTGTCGAATGTTGGACAACCAACTACAAATGCGGGCACCGTTAAGAAAATTTGTTTATTACCCATTTCTACAGATTGTTTAATCTTACGAGAAAACTGTTCATAAATTTTTGTATAAATCTCCTTTTTTATTTGTTTTCTCTTTTCATCAATTTTAGCAACATCATTGATACTGAGCATTATAATTAGTTCAAATTATTTTTAGCCAATTCAAACTCACTTTTAGTTGGAACAGCCTTTTCTTTTACCAAATCGTAATTTACAAATTCTTGACCAGCCTTTCCATCTACAAATGGTTCAACTGTTGATGGTGTTTGTACATCAAGTGGTTGAGATCTGAGTCCCTTTAATAACACATTGTCACCATTGACTTCAAATGTAGCGGATACAGAGAATCCAAAGGCAAAACCACTATTCTTGACAACCATGAACATACACTGATAAATATCATCCCCCGCACCAGAATACTTTTCAACTTTAGTTGTTTCAATTATATAAGTGCAAAGTCCTGTGCGCTTTGAAATTTCTTGGTTAGCCAAAAGAACAAACTTTTGCATCAAATCATTTGAAACTTTAGCTTCGGCTTTGGTATAACCACTTAAATTTGGCCTGGGATCGTCCAATCTAATAGAGCCAGTTGGCTTTGTGTGTCCAGAAAAACCAAAAATCTCTGTATATGGTTCCCGTCTGAACATTATGACTACAATCACAGCAAGCAAAATAGTCAGAAGTATGTTATTTAACTTCATCATGTTTACTAATATGCGTTAATTTTTTTTTGAAATTTCCCAATGTATATTAGATGTCACTACTGATATACAGCCCACGGTGCAAACATTCCATGGAATTAATTGGGTATATCAATAGTCAACCACAGCTAAAACAATTGATTCATTATCACAATGTTAATACTCAAGGTATTCCGCCTGCTTATAAAAACAAAATTACTCGTGTCCCAACTATGCTAACAAAGAATGGTAAAATTCTAGTTGGTAACGAAATAAAAAACTGGCTGGATTCTTTATTACCAAACAAGCGTATAGAACATCGTGGATTTGGAGGATTTTGTTCTGGATCAATGACAGGTTTGGAAGATGGAGATAATGACGCGGATATATTCTCTCTTGATAGTTATGGACAGTCTCTTCAACCTGCGATGACTAAAGAACTTGAAGAAAAGATAAGTAGAGATGTTAATAAAGGTGTTGCATATTCTGATCAGATTTAAAGATTTAACGCGAAATTTATGAAGATATGAAATTGGTTACAATTCAAGCTTCTGCTGTTAAATCTACATTTGAAGTACTAAAGGATATTCTCAACGATATAAATGTATATTTTAAACCGGATGGAGTCTATATTACCACTCTCGACACGGCTAGGACATCATTAGTTGATATGTTCCTTGACGCTGAAAACTTTGAAGAATATCAATGTGAATGTGACGAAATCATCGCGGGTATTAACATTTCAAATACTTTTAAACTTTTCAAAACAATTACAAACAATGATGTTTTGACAATTGAAATTAATTCAAAAGAATTTATGGACATTGAAATTTCAAGTGAATCTAAAAAAACAAGCACAAAGTTTCAACTAAAACTTTTGGACATCAATGAAAGTCGTATTGAAGTACCAGACATTACGATGACAAGTATAACTAATCTGCCATCGGCAGATCTTCAACGAATGTGCAGAGACATGTCAAATATTGGTACTGAAATTGAAATTACTCGCAAAGATAAATACCTTCACCTCAAATGTGAAGGCGATTTCGCAAATCAGGAAACATCAATTGAATGCCCAGATGAAACACCAGAAATGACGGGTTTGTATTCATTGAGATACTTGAATATCTTTACAAAGGCGACAAGTATGTGTGCGACTGTGCAAATTATGCAAGAGGGAGGAAATAGATTTTTGATTCTAAAGTACAATGTAGCCAATTTGGGAGAACTCAAGTTCTACTTGGCAACGAAGGTGTCGGATGATCAGTAATGTCATTTTCAATGCAAAATATTTTATGGAATTTTTAAATCTGTCGTAGAATCTTCAGTAGTAAGAACGAGTTTTTTCATACCTAGTGCATTTGTAAGTATTATTTTTGGATATTCATTTTTTAAAGTTTCTGGTGTGTAATACAGGAACTCTTGCAAAGAAACACTCTGCCCATGAAAATCATTTCGAGGTCCAGAATACCTTCTCACCTTTTCAGTAATGTCTCTTACTGGTTTATCACCTTGATCAACTATCCAGGCACTACTCAAAGGGATTGTAAAACACATACCACTTTTCTCATTTTCCCCGGGTTTAAAATTTATATCATTTGAAATTGCTTTGTAGATTTTTCCATTTTGATAATATTTTACTCTTAAAACTAGTGTTTTAACATTTTGAGGTACAATCGTATTTCTAAAAGATTTACCCGTAACATAGGAGTGAAATTCTTTAAGAATTCCATCACGCCAACTTTTACTCTCCTCCTCCCAAAAATCATCTTCGATTTGATACTTCATTCTATGATCAACTTTGTATTCAAGTTCTTCTGATATTATAGTGTAATCCGCTGGTGTAGTAAAGCGTTTGTAAGTCGAATACACTGGAAGAATAATGCTACTTAAAAGTTTAACAAGCATTCTTATTTATAATGGAGGGAAACTTTTTAAGTAGATATAACAACAAGATTGAAAATTGGACCAATCTTATTGAATCTGACCCTTCTAATAAAAGTAGGTACGAACGTGAAATGTCAGATTATATAATTCGTTGTATGCCTTTTATGAATCAATATACTGATGAAACGATTGAAGAAATTAATACAGATAATATCTTTAACGTTAAAGAAACTGTAGGGCTTCAAAGAAAGGATATTTTTCGAGATTATCTAATTGACGTGGAGAATCAAAATATAAATAGACCCAGAGAACGTAAAATGGATATATGTGAAAACTGTTCTTCAAGTAATGTAGTACATTTTCATGATACGAGTGAATTAGTCTGTGATTCATGTGGATTAGTATTGTCATGTTTAATTAGCGAAGAATTGACGTACCGAGAAGAACAGGAAACATCTGAAAAAGTTGTAAATTATAGTTACAAAAGGGAAAATCATTTCAATGAATGGCTAAGCCAATTTCAAGCACAAGAAATGACTACAATACCCGATGAAGTAATGGATCAATTGAGATCTGAACTCAAAAAGATTAAAATCAAGAGTCTGGAAGAGATTACACACACTAAAATTAGAGGGCTTCTCAAGAAATTGAGACTTAATAAGTATTACGAACATGTTCCATATATAACAAACATTCTGAATGGTATCAAAGCTCCAAATATGCCACAAGAACTAGAGGAAAGATTACGAATCATGTTCAAAGATATACAAAAGCCATTTGATGACAATTGTCCAGCCGATAGAAAGAACTTTCTTAGCTATTCATATGTTCTTTACAAGTTTTGTGAGCTTTTAGGAGAAGACGAATACTTGCAGTACTTCCCTCTTCTCAAGTCCAAAAGCAAGCTTTATCAACAAGATGTAATCTGGAAGAAGATCTGCAATGATTTGCGTTGGGAATATATACCAACTATATAGTAGAAAAATGAAGAAAGACAAAAAATGTCCCAACTTTGACATATGTTATAAAATGATGGATTCGAGACTTAAAGTGTGTTCAAATTGCTTTTGGAGGTTCGAGAATGAAGTACTAGATTCCGATGATTATATGGAATGTCCCGTATGTCTCAATAAAGCAAAGTGTTTCAAATTTAGAAAGTGTGATCATTTTGTGTGTAAAATATGTTTTCCAAGGCTTCACAAATGCCCAATGTGTTCCGAAGCTTAAAAAGTGTTATTTGATTCCCAACCCATGTTTGAGTAGATTGAATTATCAATACCTGTATAGTATGTAATTAGAGCTCCTGTAACAAACGCTGTCATAAGCAAGGCACTCAATTTAAGTGTCTTGCTTCTGTCACTTCCATAATCTTTCACAGCATCTTTACTATCACCCCAAATCATATTTACACCATATGTGATTACTAACGCAATCAAAGTTGTTGTAAGAAAGAAAAGACGATCCACTGCGAGTCGTGGAATACTTCCAACAATAAGACGCAAAACATTTGGTACAATCACTGTCATCCACACCAAATTAAGATGATAGTTTTCACTCATATGTGGGACTACAGTGATACCATATATGGCAAGCCAATACAAAATGACCATAATCAAAACACTCAATGGCGTTTTCATTTAATATGCGATGAGATTATTTATCCTGAATGTTCTGACCACAGAATGGTTTTCTTTCAGGGATCTTTTCATATATACCCAAATTTACGCATATGTCACGAAGTTCCACATAGTTGTTCCAATAATTTTCTGAGTGTGAATACTCTGTTACAGTTGAATGCGCCAATTCGTGAATAAGAACATGGAAAATATCATTCACCGAACCATCCAAACATATGGCAATTTCCTGTCCTTTATTTGTGTTATAACCAACCGTACCTTTCATTCCATTTATCCCTGTGATTGGGACACATCGAGTAATCATATGAAATTTTTCATTGTTTGTTTCATGAAGATGTTCTCGTAGAATCCTATATTTTTCTTTTACTTCGACAAGGGCCTGAGGTTCGCGTGTCTGATACAAGATCCATAAGTTTATGACAATCAATACAATGAATGGGATCATCTCTTATATACAAAGATAAATTTGCTATACAACTCCGATATAGGATTTCCTGTAAGACCTTCCCAGAGTTCTAAACTAAAACCCAATTCTTCAAGATGAGTCACTAAGAGGTCTTTGTAAGCGATGGGCTCCGACTTTGGGCCATCTGCATAAAATGGTGTATCTACAAGATTTACAAATAGTTTTTCACCAAACCCACCATTTCCATGTGTTTTCATAAGAAAGAAATTACCCATATCATCCTTTAGAGGAGTTCTAAATATAATTTTTTCCGAATCTGGTATGATACCAATAAGTTTTCCTCCGGGTTTAAGGCGTTTTCTAATTTCTCTAATTGAACTAAAAAACTTGTCTCTTGTTTCAAAAATATAATGAAGTGAAAAATTGTAACATACAAGATCAAATTTTCTATTTGGACAATTATGAATATCACCTTCGTAAAAATTTACACGCATGTGCATATTTTTTGCTCTACTCTTTGCTTCAACAAGAGCAGATGGCTCTGGATCACACATACTCATATTTGCTCCACATTTGTGCCATTTCTGCAGATCGCCGCCGAAGCCGCAACCCACATCCAAAATACTGAATCCTTCTTTTGTAGCATATTGGATTAAAGTTCGCTTAGCATCGTTATGGTTTCTGCGAATTTCCTCCATCTTAATTCTTAAAAAGCATTTACTTTTTAAATACTTAGGAGGGCAAGTGACAATTGTCTGTGTCCTATTTTAAATCTACCTGAGTAGGTGTAATCCTTTTTAAAAGATTCACTATTTAAGTATTCTACAATTTTATCTATATCAACTTCGGATTTGGGTATCAAACATAATAACTTACCCCCGAAATACGTGACATTACCCTTAAATGCAACTTCTTTCTGTCTCGTTATATTTCTCACATATACACACGGTTTTCCCAAATTGCTCTCTATCGTTTTCAAATTCCTTGGTGCTCCCCATTCAAACCAATTCTTTTCATTAAATTTTTTAATTCTACGAGAAATTAACTGTTCCTTATTTGACAAAAGGTGATTGTTTATTTCATCACTGGGTGTGGGAAATTCGCGTACAAATATAAACTTTTCAATGTCATTTCTATCAGTGAGAATATCTACATTTCCAAAAGGGACTTTGTATATCTCATCTTTTCCAGAAACAAGACCCACATATACATCAAAAACATTTGAAACTAATTCTCCACTCACTTGTTCATCACTAAAAGTTATAACTCCGCCAATCACATTACAGTATTTTTCTTCATCATTAATAACCGACTTGTTATTGATTAGTCCCCTTTGGTATCTAAAAACAACTACATCTACAGATGCGTTATTAAAAAGATTTTCGTTATGAGGAAATAAAAAATCTGTAAATGTGCCAACTTTTGCCATTTCATTAATCACACTTGACGCGCTTGTCACCTTTATAAAATCCGATGGAACAATAAAAATTAACTCACCTTCATCATCTAGTAGTTCGAAACACTTCTTTGTAAAATCAATGTATAAATTACCATGTGAATGTTTAACATAGGGTGGGTTACCAATAATTGTTTTGAATTTGCAATCAAAATCTTTTGTTAAAAAATTACAATACTCTACATTTTGTTTTTCATCGAATGAAACAACACTTTCAATTGAATCATCAATTTCAAAACAAAACATTGGGTAGTTTTTATCAAATTGTAAAAACTTCTTCAAGAGATGTCCCGCCCCAAACGAAGGTTCAAGAAGTGTAGAACCTCGGTTCTTAACTCGGTCAAATACATACTGCTGAAGGTTGTCATCTATGGTGAAGTATTGACCGAGCTCCTTGCGCATGTACTACAATGATTCAAAAACTTTAAGTGGTTCGGCCATCTTCTTAAAAAGATCGTGTAATTTAGTCGTCAGCATTTCACGGTATTCTCCATTCGTGCGACTAACCCTCGAAGAAGGCCATGCGAGTTGAAAATCGTTTGACGGATTTGCATTAATATCTGAATCGGGAACTTCATCAAGACTTCCTACCCAACACTTTGGTGAATCTTTGCTCACAATGACAAGACCATATTTGTTAAGCAGTTTATCTTGTGGAGTAGTCTTCACAGTTTTTGCAACCCCAACTTTACTTGAACAAGTTTGGTCGTCAAAAGTATATGCAAAAAATTTTGGAAGTCCAAATAAATTATTTCTTTGTCCGGGTTTTTCATTCAGACACTTAATATTTATAGGTAAATCCGGTAAATTGTATGGAGACATATCTAACCAAAGATCTCCAAGTTCTCTTGATTTACCACGTTTAATCACTGTTCCAAAGAATTCCAGGATGTAGTCGGCAATTGTATCTTCGTCGTGAATACTATTTAATCGCCCATCATCCATTGTATTGCACAACTGAAGAGATGATCTCTTTTCCAAATGATTTTGTAAAAGAGAAAATACAACTCTGATATAATGATCTTGTGGGTTCATCGTAATTTAACTTTTACAATTTTTGACTCTAGTTTTTACTTAGGTTATGTCTTCATAATTAAAATTATAAGCTGGCTTAAAGTTTTCTACTGTATATAGTACATAATACATAATATGTCTCTTGAACAAGATTACACTACCGTTCCAGGTCAATTGTATGCATGCCTCTCCGTCGTTGGTCCGGAAGCCCCACAAAAGAATGACAAGTTTGGTATCAAGATCCGTGGTGCTTTCGCGTCTCGTGACGAAGCAGCGTCCCATGCTAAGCGCCTTCAAAAGGAAGACCCAACTTTTGACATCTACGTCGTTGATATGTACAAGTGGTTGTTGATTCCACCAGACGCTACCAAAATTGAAGATGTTCATTATCAAAATCAAAAGCTCGAAGAAATTATGACTGGCTACAGAGAAAACCAATCTGAAGCTGCTCGTCTCTTCCAAGAACGCAAGCGATCAATGATGGAAACCAAGACTTTTGCTACACCAGGTGATGACAACTCTCAATACTATACCAAGCCAGACGAAGCTCCAATTTCTCACCCAGCCGAAGTTTTGGAACGCCTCAAGAAGGAAAAGCCAGATGCTCCAATGGAAGA
>Ga0209137_1003503_pt1 | contig 13125 bp, 11 predicted proteins | sample SaaInl5LU_22_DNA_FD_184642 | JGI IMG/M metagenome (GOLD analysis project Ga0209137, IMG submission 184642) | Marine microbial communities from expanding oxygen minimum zones in the Saanich Inlet - ESP_105LU_22_DNA (SPAdes) (version 2) | ecosystem: Environmental > Aquatic > Marine > Intertidal... | reverse complement strand
ACTTTAGAAGTTAGGCCGTTGTTAGTACAATCACCCAGTGGGTTTTTAAATACGAATGTTAAAACTTTTTTCATTTGCTATTTGGGTTCTCCCCGATTGATTACATAGTAAATATAGCAAAAAGATTTGACATAAAAAAACTTTGGGGCAACTTTTTTGCCCCAAAGCTTAAATTATTTTAAAGAAACTTCTTTCTTGTAGATTCTTCCTTTCTTGTCATTGTGATTGTAAGCACGCCTAATTCCACTTCAACTTGAATTGAATCCATGTCGATAATTTGTGGGATACCATAAGTCTTTTTAAAAGGCTGTGTGAACGTCATGCCTTCACCCTTGTACTCTACGTACAATTCACTCTTAGTAGCGTCAGCTTCAACCGAAAGGTCCTTAGATTCGACACCTGGTACAGATACCATGATTGTGAAACCATCATCTGTCTCTTTAATTTTGCTTGACGGTGAAAACGCCGGTAGTTTAAAAGAGTTTAAGTTAGACGTTGAGAAAAAGTCATCTACTAAATTAAATCTGTCTGTAAAAATCATAATTAATAATATTTTTAATTGTTAAACACCTTTAATAATGCGAGAAATGTGCCAATACTAAAAAGCATGACGATGTGTCATGCTTTCAGTTTAAAATGCGTCAGAAGGACTCCCCGGCTCGACTCTTGTCTGTTCCCTACGGGCTTCTAAAACTTCAGGGTCAATCGGCTTTAGCTTTTGTGCTTGTGGTTTGCCGTACATTCCCTTAGGTTTTTTAGAACCGTGTGGTTTTAACATCTCTGGTCGATTCTCTTTGACCCATCTATAATAAGAAGGGTCTTTAAAAACCATCTCTCCAACCGTATATCCAGCATATTTACCGGAACGCATAGTCATATTGTAATCCATTAGTAACAAAGTTCTTTACGAGCCATTCTTAAAATAATATTAGCAGTCGCCCTTACATCATTTTCACAATAAGTTGTGATACGTGCTAATTCTTGACGCTTCCAATAGGCTTCACTTACTTCGTACCCTTTAATATCTTGTTTAGGTGAAGGAATATCAAGCTCAGTACACAACAAATCAAGTGGACAACCTACCCAAGAGCCAAACTTCCAAATTGCATTAGTATCAAGTAGACAGCTGTCCCATGGTTTAATGTCGTGTAGCATTAGCTTTGGTGGGATTTGTATACCGTACTTAACAAACTTGCGCAAAATCAATGGCATATCGAATCCTAAGATATTATGGCCGACAATTTGCATATTTGGACTTCTACCGAAAAGTGCAAACAGGGCTTTATTAAAGCCTTCTAAGATGACCTGCTCGTCATCTGATGCATACGACTTAACTTTGAATTGAGGGTTACCAGCATCGTCAAACACAACCTGGCCAATAGAAATGGTTACAATCTTAGAAAACTCTGTGTAAAGAGGTGCTTCTTGTTCGTAAAGTTCTTCTTCTGAAAGATGTGCAAGCTCCGGCTTTCCAGCTTTTGGGTTTACGATTACCTTTGCTTTACGAGACCAGTGTTCTGCTAATGCAGGATTCTGGGCTTTCATTTCAGCATGATTAACGTGAGACGCAACTGTCTCAACGTCAATAAACAGCATGTTTTTAATTTGTGATTCACTAAACATATAACATATTTTTACAATAGTTATACGCAAGAATTAGAAAATGTTTACAGGTCTATAAAATCTGCATGGTCGTCAAACCCCTTATCTCTTATAGAAGAGTCCCAATCAGACCACTTGCTAGATTCTTCAATGTCATTGAATTTTGTAAAAGGGTCAGCCCAGTCTCTATCTGAACGCAATTCTGTAAATGTACCGTAAGGAATTGAAATCTTTGTATAACCACCCGTTACCGTATAAGGACATTCTTCATGGTTGTACCAATAAGGCGGTGGTGTATCGATTCTACCTGAAAGATAGTCGAACATCTCATCGATTTGCATATGGTGAATCCATATGTTGATAGCCATAAATTTCATTGTGTCTTTATAATCCATATTACTTAATACTAAATCGTCCTTTTTCAGATTTTATAAGTTGGTCTGTATCCTCCTTAATATATGTATCTATGATTTTTTTAGTCTCTGGTAAAAGTGGTTCACCGTAAAAGTCTTCATAAATATAACCGTATACATAAGAAAGTATGCTGTAAATTGGACCTGGTTCAGAAGACATTTCAATAATGAAAGGCTTGTCATTTTCGTCTATTACAACATCCATTGTATAAAAATCTAAATCATCATGGACCCCGGCAAACTCAACGATAAGATCGCTAAATGGTTTGTGAGAGCCATCTGGTTGCTTTTCATAATTGAACTTCAACTTGTCGTCTACATCTTTATCCAGGGTTTTCGTCTTTTCATCGGCTGGTATTCTCTTTAAAAGCATAAGAGGTTCACCTCTCCAGCAAAACAATCTAAACTCTTCTTTGATGTCGATCTTTTCAGAAAAGACTTCAAACTGTTCTAAATCTGCAGATTCTACGTCTTCTTGTGTTTTGAAAACTACAATACCCTGGCCTGCATATCTATTGTCGGGTTTAGCCACAATTGGAAATTCTAAGTCTTTTAAACCTTTAGCATCATACGCAACCTTTGTAATAAATTCAGAACCTTCGTGTAATTTATGCCAATCTACTTTTGATGAAACTCTTTCTTTAGCCTCAATCTTATTGTACACTAATTCAGGGTCCCATCCATCGGCAATCATCTTTTCGATTTTCCAGTTTGCATAATTGAAAACTGGCATATCCGTTGGTTCTGCTTTTTCTTCTTTAGTAAGCAGTTTGAATATTTTACCTGTATTGTATTTAGAATCGTGAATATACACATTATCTGGCATATCTACAGAAACAGCAAGGCCAACCCTTCCGAGTTGGTCTTGTGTTTTATTTTCTAATATAAATTGTTGAAATGTCTTCATGTATTATATATACACGATATATTTATTTGTTCTTTATTCTTTTTTGTACATTAATCTTCAAAAACTTCAATAAGTTTTTCTTGTTCAACTAAATCAGTCCATTTATTGACATATCTAGTGGCTTTTACCACATGATTATCTACCCAATGATAATTTCCACCGCGAGGTTTACCCATTAATAGACCATGGTATTTAAATCCGTGTTTATCTAACCATGTTTCCGTGATTTCGCGTACTTCTTCAGTACGTGATGTGAAGAATGTAATAATATGACCTTCATCATACCATTTATTTAGAATCTCTAATGCATCTGGAAATGGCATTACATGTTTCATTCTTTCAGGTTCCTCATTTGGAACATCATCGGTAACAGTACCGTCAATATCTATAAGATAGTTTTTAACTCCAGCAGGTAGCCCTGGGCTAATTAATTGTCCGTCATCACCTGCAAGCGATTGTAATCTTACTTCTTTCTTCATTTTACTTTAAAATTGATGTGTTTTTAATAAATGATACATTAATGTATCTGGTTCCCGAGTAGACTGGGCGGCCTCCGTGTCGGTGTGTAATCATTCCAGGGTGTAAGAATGCGTTACCTGTTCTTTTTGGAAGTGCATTAACTCCATATTTAGGAAAGAATGTACCACCGCCTTCAAACTCATCATTTAGTTTAACTCCTATTGTATATGATGAATAATCATGATGAACTGAAAGTTGTCCTTGTAAATCCGGCTTGTAACGAATAATAAATGTTTCATCAACTACAGTATCCCAGCCTTCACCTTCAAGTGTAAAATACCAAGTTGCTAATGGCGCTACAAATTCTCTAATGACCCTTGTATAAATGTCTTTCATACCTAAGTGCTCCATAAGCATATCATTTGTAGGATAGAATTCATGACGGCCAACGGTCCACTCTCCATTTGTTTCTGCAAGTTGAATTAATTCTTCACAAAATCTATTAGTGAAAAGAGGAAATTCAACAATATTAGGACCTAGTTCATCAGTCATAAGTTCATAATCATGCTGAAGCATAACTGGTGTGATATACTTTTGACACCAAGCATTCCAGTCATTTGCCTGTAGTATCTCAAAGTTTGTATCTATTGATTTTTTCATAATAGCTGTTTGTGTAATATAATATGGGTCACCTTCTGAAAATGCAAACATGTTTAAATTAACATTAAAGCGTTTGTTAACATCTTCTCTTGGGTGATTACCCATAAAACCGACAATAAGCTCATCGGCCGGAATAATATCTAAGTTTGGATTTGTATTAATTGCTTTTTCTATACCGCTTGCACTAATTAAATATGCATGTGTATTATATGAATAACCAGGTTTAACAATACTATTTTTATATGGTGTATCAATAGTATTGTTATTTTTCATACGACCCATATACATAAACTCCCAATCACTTGGCAATAAATTTAGGTCAGTTGGCCATACATTTTCTTTACATATAAAATCTTCTTCTAGGATAAGAACAGACTGATAAGCGTTCTTTTTAGCATCTAACCAGCAGTTATAATGTGAAAGAGTACATCCTACTTCAGAAGCATTAATTTCTCTAGCCCACCAATCATTAGAATGTCCATCAATTTTCCACCAGTCTGAAGCTTTCCACTTGTAAGGAACGCTTTCATTATTTGTATTAGATACTAAATTTCTACCATTAACAGCTTCAACTATTGTATAATCAGTAGGTTTCGGTAGATTAAGACCATTTAATCGATCTACTATATCTTGTACCTCAGACCTTAAGTTTATAACGTAAATATGATCAATTTTCATATTGCTTTAATAATTTAACCCATTGTAATATTCTAAGATTCCAACTTTGTTGATTTGCCCATTGATACCCTTTATCAGTATAGACTTTTCTTAAGCTCGGTGATCTCTTTAACTGTTTTATTATAGCTATAAAAGACTCATTTGTTTCATTAGGGTCTAATCTAAAGCCTCTATTTCCAATAACTTCATTTAATGCTGCGACATTTGTTGTAACTGGAATAACCTTTGTATACTGCATTTCGAGTGCTGTAATGCAATAAGTCTCTTCGTAATCTGTTGGGTGTAACCAGTATTCTGACTTCATTTGCCAAGAATGTAGCTCTTCTTGGCTTACAGTTCCGTGGTAAGTTACACCTTCTGGCCATTCTTTAACATTTGGCTGACTATAACCTGGACAGAACACGTTTAAGGTTGCATTGGGCAATTCTAAGAGTACTTCCGGCCACATAGATAATAACCTATACAAACCACGGTCGGCCGCTGAGGAGTAGATAAAACTATCTCTAATCTTGTTTCTATTTTCACTAAATGTCTTACGATCTATTGAATTTCCAATTACTTCAATTGGCTTCTCAATACCGTATTTAGATTTAATTGTTTCCTTATGCCATTCAGTTAATGCGATATGTTTATCAATCCTCCAATCATTTAAATGATTAGAATCATACACATTCTTACCGTTTTTCCAAGCATAAAAGTCAGTATTATGCCACCAAAACAAACGATATTTACAATCAATTGTATCTATAAAGTGTAAATAACTTGCAGATATAGCAACATCAAAATGCTTACTAGAGCAGCCAATAAGATCTAACCATTCTACTTTGTTATGATAACCTGATTTGATTTGTCCACCAAAAAAGACTTCAAAACCATACTTAGAAAGTTGCTCTGCTAATTTAAGAGCAATAACTTCAGTACCGCCTATCTGATTACCTTCAATAAAGTCGTTATACTCTAACTCTTTTTGTTGGTACCCTATGTAAATTAATACCTTCACCTACTTATAATGTTCACCGCCGACCCAAAGAACAAAAGAGCGTCTAGTACCCTTAGTAACTTTTGAAACTCTGTGCATCATATAACTTGGGAAAACTACAACAACTCCTGCACCTCTTTCTGAATTTACTACCGTATTAGAACCATACCATAATTGTAAATCACCGCCTTCATATTCATCAGAATCTGAAAGTTGTACAGTTAGAGAAACCTTACGATGTGAACCTATACCCGGTCCAATATCTTGGTGCCAATCATAATGGCCATCCTCGGATGCATAATACTCAGTATATTGTATAAGTTCAGGTGCTGATATTAAATCGAAGTTCCAGAGTTCTTTATTAGCACTAACCGCTAATTGCATTAATCTATCATACAACCATTTCCAGCTTTCATCTTGTGGAATCCATTTAACTGATGAGGATCTTGCTGATTTATCACCGTCGTCTGCAAACGTAGTAGCCTCGTGCAAAGGTAACTTAGAAACTTCTTTATAGATTTTATCTAACTCTTGTTTAGAGAATCCTTCTTTATACCAGTAGAATTCTTGTGGGTTATTTGTTTGTTTATCGAAAAGATATGCCATAATATAGTTTTAATTGTATATTATATGCAATTATTAGTTAATTGTTTATTAATAAAAAAGGGCCCCTCGATGAGGGGCCCCCTGTTTAAAACTTATCTTTGTTCTAGTTACGATTTAACGATTCTAGAAAAGATTCTGTATTGACTAGCTGGTAGATTTTCAATATGATCTAACGCTAGTTCGTATAAACCAAATGCCTTAGGAGTACCTAAAGAAAATTGCTCCATAGTATCATCATCCATAACCACAAAACCAGTGACTAAATCTTCAATGTAATAATTAATTGTTATCATGTTTATTAGTTATTTTTAAGAAAGTTTATGGAACGTAATTGTACTATCTGATTGAATAGCATGATTAACTGAACCGTCTAGCTGTTCTACATAGAACCTTAAGTGATCAAATCCTGAGAACGAAGTTGTATCAAAGTAGAATGTAGCTGCGTGAGTGTTATATTCACCATACGTATTATATCTATAGTATAGTACAGATCTTGAACCCGGTATTGTAGCACCACCACCACCTGATGAGTTAAATGGCCTTGCGTAAATACCGACACACGCTCTAGCTGCAAGTTGATTTAGCATCGTAACATTGTAAGAAATCATGTACTTACCAGAATCAGTTTTCGCACCATTATGCATAAATTCAAAGCTATTATTAGCCGGAACTGCAGCTGAGTTACCCGTAACAATACTAGGTGCACTTGAATGACATCTAATCTCAGAGTTCGTACCTGTTCCTGTAATAGCATATTGTCTTAGCGATATAACAGTTGGAACGTATACAGCACCGTTAGGACCTACAGCACCTTGAGCACCCTGGTTACCAGTGTTACCTTTAGCACCTGTAGGACCTGTACCACCTGGAGCACCGTCTCTACCAGCTGGACCTTCTATACCTTGTGGACCTGTAGCACCAGTATTACCTTTAGCACCTGTAGCACCTTTGATACCTGTAGCACCTTGTGCACCTTGAGCACCTTGAGCACCTGTAGCACCACCAGAACCTGGAGCTCCTTTAGGACCAATAATACCTTGTGGACCTTGCGCGCCACCAGAACCTGGATTACCTTTAGCACCTTGTGCGCCTTGTGCACCTTGTGCACCTTGTGCACCTTGAGCACCTGTAGCACCTGTACCACCGTTAGAACCGTTAGCACCCGCAGCACCTTTGATACCTTGGTAACCTTGAGCACCTTGAGCACCTTGAGCACCTGTAGCACCACCAGCACCTGGAGCTCCTTTAGGACCGCCTGGACCTTGTGGTCCTTGAGCACCTGTACCACCAGTATTACCTTTAGCACCTGTAGCACCTTTGATACCTTGTGGGCCTTGAGCACCTTGAGCACCTGTAGCACCACCAGCACCTGGAGCCCCTTTAGGACCGCCTGGACCGCCTGGACCTTGTGGCCCTTGAGCACCTGTACCACCAGTATTACCTTTAGCACCTGTAGCACCTTTGATACCTTGTGGGCCTTGATAACCTTGAGCACCTTGTGCACCTGTATCACCTTTAGCACCTACAGCACCTTGAGCACCTTGTGCACCTGTAGCACCACCAGCACCTGGAGCTCCTTTAGGACCGACTGGCCCGCCTGGACCAGTAATACCTTGTGGACCAGTATTACCTGTATTACCTTTAGCACCTACAGCACCTTTGATACCTTGGTAACCTTGAGCACCTTGTGCACCCGTAGACCCTTGAGGGCCTTGATAACCTTGAGCACCTTGTGCACCTGTGTTACCTTTAGCACCTACAGCACCTTGAGCACCTTGTGCACCTGTATCACCTTTAGCACCTACAGCACCTTGAGCACCTTGTGCACCTTGTGGACCTGTAGCACCTGGAGCTCCTTTAGGACCGACTGGCCCGCCTGGACCAGTAATACCTTGTGGACCAGTATTACCTGTATTACCTTTAGCACCTGTAGCACCTTTGATACCCTGTGGGCCTTGAGCGCCTTGTGCACCTGTAGCACCTTGTGGACCTTGATAACCTTGTGCACCTTGTGCACCCGTGTCACCTTTAGCACCTGTACCACCAGTATTACCAGTATCACCTTTAGCACCTTTGATACCCTGTGGGCCTTGAGCACCTTGTGCACCTGTAGCTCCTTGTGGACCTTGTGGACCTTGTGCACCTTGTGCGCCTTGATTACCTGTATTACCTTTAGCACCTACAGCACCTTGAGCACCTGTATCACCTTTAGCACCTACAGCGCCTTGAGCGCCTGTAGCACCTTGAGCACCTGTATCACCTTTAGCACCTACAGCACCTTGAGCGCCTGTAGCACCTTTGATACCCTGTGGTCCTTGTGGACCTTGAGCACCTGTAGCCCCTTGTGGCCCTTGTGGACCTTGAGCGCCTTGTGCACCATTATTACCTGGATTACCTTTAGCACCTGTAGCACCTGTAGCACCTTTAATACCAATTGGACCTTGTGGTCCTTGAGCACCTGTAGCACCAGTATCACCTTTAGCACCTACAGCACCTTGAGCACCTGTATCACCTTTAGCACCTGTAGCACCTTTGACACCCTGTGGTCCTTGTGGACCTTGAGCACCTTGATTACCAGTATCACCTTTAGCACCTACAGCACCTTGTGCACCTGTATCACCTTTAGCACCTACATCACCTTTAGCACCTGTAGCACCTTTGATACCCTGTGGACCCTGTGGACCTTGAGCACCTTGGTTACCGATGTCACCTTTAGCACCTACAGCACCTTGTGCACCTTGGTTACCGATATCACCTTTAGCACCTGTAGCACCTTTGATACCCTGTGGACCCTGTGGCCCTTGCGCACCTGTGTCACCTTTAGCACCTACAGCACCTTGAGCACCTTGATTACCGATATCGCCTTTAGCACCTGTAGCACCTTTGATACCTTGTGGTCCTTGTGCACCCTGGTTACCGATTGGACCTTGTGGTCCTTGGGCACCTGTAGCACCTGTTGCACCTGTTGCACCTTTAGCACCAGCAACACCTTGTTCACCTTTAGCACCTGTAGCACCTTGTGGGCCTTGTGCACCTGTTGCGCCTTTAACGCCGATAGGACCTTGTGGTCCTTGTGCGCCCGTAGACCCAGTAGACCCAGTTGCACCTACAGCACCTTGAGCACCTTGGTTACCTATAGGACCTTGTGGTCCTATTAGATTTGTAGCATTACCTATCCAATCACCTGAAGAGATAATAGGAACGATTGTACCGTCTTGCTTCCTAATGCTGATCGTTTCTGGTAGATATGATACTTCCGCATCTCTACCAAGTTGACCCTCTAGGTAAGTATGAATGTGTTCTAGCTCATTTTCTAGAGCCTTTACACCATCAACAAGATCTGAAACAATAGGACCTAGCTCATTGATTTGAACGTAAGATTCATTAGCACTGTAAGCACCGGTAGGTGCATTACTTTTCTTAGTGTCATTTATAAACCTAGACTTAAGAGTTGTTGCGTCTTTAGTTACCAGTTTAAGTTGTGACCTAAGGCTTGTTAAATCTTTAAGAGAAATTCTAGCCATTTCTTAATTCTTTTGTTTTTTATTTGGAATTAGGGGCTGGCGTGAACCAGCCCCTGAATCCTTGTTTACTTGTTTTCTAGTGTATTTATCTTAGCTTCTAGTTCTTCTACTTTCGCATGAAGATCTTTAACTACCTTGAATAGGTACACTGTCATTTTATCATAATGCATCGAGATGAAACCACCTTGACCGTCAGAGACTGCTAGTCTCTCGTCAAATGCAGCAACTTCTTCTGCTATGAAACCGATATCACTTCTTCCAGAATCTTTCCAGTCGAATGTTCTTGCATCTAGTGATAAGAACGCAGATGCGTCAAAGTCTAGATTTACAACATTCTCCTTAAATCTTAGAGAAGAAGCTTGATAACCAACACCACCTGCTGCTAGATCATACATCATCGGTAACGGAGCTTGCATTTGAGCATCCGGTAAGATTGTGTTTGAATCTATATTGAAGTGGTAATCGATAGAGTAAGGCTTTCCAGATGTTAACGTATGCGCTAACATAATCTTACCATTCTGGTAATTCATTGAGTTACCGTCGAATGTTAATCCAGACTCACCGTTTACAGTAGTACCACCCGTTGCAGTAATAATTCTATTGTTAGTATTATTAACAACTGAAAGTGTTGGACCCGTAGCACCTTGTGCACCTTGAGAACCAGTATTACCAGTAGTACCCTTAACACCTAATGCGCCTTGAGCTCCAGTAGCACCTTTAACACCTTGTGGTCCTTGAGCACCTTGAGCACCTACAGCACCTTGAGCTCCAGTAGCACCTTGAGCTCCAGTAGCACCTTGTGCACCAGTATCTCCTTGTGCGCCAGTAGCGCCAGTAGCACCTTTAACACCTTGTGGTCCCTGAGCACCTTGAGCTCCAGTAGCACCTTTAGCACCTACAGCACCTTGAGCACCAGTATCACCTTGAGCACCTGTAGCGCCTTGTGCACCAGTATCACCTTTAGCACCTGTAGCACCTTTGATACCTTGAATACCCTGTGGCCCTTGAGCCCCAGTAGCACCTTGTGCACCATTAACACCTGATGAACCTGATGAACCGTTAGTACCATCTGTTCCAGCAGTTCCAGAAGTTCCAGCCGTACCTGATGAACCTGATGAACCGTTAGTACCATCTGTTCCAGCAGTACCTGATGAACCAGATGAACCTGAAGAGCCTGATGAACCGTTTGTACCGTCCGTACCAGCAGTACCAGATGAACCTGATGTACCAGCAGCACCTTCTTGTGCAACTACAGATATAGAAACAAACATCATTTCATAATTGTTTCCGTTGTAGACATTAGCCGAACCGCCATCAGTTGAAATTCTGTTTACATATATCAGTTTAGAAATATTAGGGTCTAGACCAGCATCCATGATTACAGCGTAATCAAGTGTTCCTGGAGAAACAACTTGGAATACATGCGATTGAGCAACATTTGCACCAATTGCATCAATTTGAATTTCAGAACCTATTGCTAGAGCGTCTAAGATAGGTTTTCTATCAACACCATTTACATCCTTATATGCCATAACTAAAGCTTCAGCACCATATAAATCACCAGTGTATTCTGCCATAGAGCCGGAGTTCATAGAGAACATCCAGTTTTCATCTTTTGCATCGCCGTCGTCAACTGCTGACCAGTTTAGAGCATTACCGATATTCAAATATTGGAACTCAATAGTTGATGAAGCACCTGATGAACCAGAAACACCTGATGAACCTGATGAACCTGATGAACCGTTAGTACCATCAGTACCAGAAGAACCTGATGAACCTGATGAACCGTTAGTACCATCCGTACCAGAAGAACCTGATGAACCTGATGAACCGTTAGTACCGTCTGTACCTGAAGTACCCGATGTACCGTCTGTTCCAGAAGTACCATCTTTTACAGGAGTGAAAGAAACACCGATTTGACCGTTTGCTGCTGGAATACCCGCTGCATAAGAATCAGTAACCATGTGCTCTTCAGATGTTGTACCACCTGCCCAGTTTGAATTACCACCCATGTACTCCATATCCATTACTAGATCACCTCTATCAGCGAGTTGACCGTTTTCTTGGATAGAAAGATTTGTACCTTTGTATAGGTGGTATAAACCAGCGTTACCTGTTTTAAAGATTTTAACATAAACTGATTGGTAACCCGTATCTACCATAGTAGTAAATAGCTTGTTAAACCAGTTAACATCTAATAAACCGTTAGCAATATCTGAGAACCACCATTTCTGAGTGTTTAGTTCACCAGTTGAATAAATGAATGAACCTGATTCAGTGTGTGCTAATTGATTTACGTTTGTATATGGCGTATCAGCAAAAGTTACACCATCGTACTCAACTGTTAAACCACCAGAAACACCATCATCACCCGAAGTACCTGCTGTACCCGATGTGCCTGACGTTCCTGAAGTTCCAGCCGTACCTGATGAACCGTTTGTACCTGACGTACCATTTGTACCTGAAGAACCATTAGTTCCTGAAGAACCGTTAGTTCCTGATGTACCGTCGTTACCTGAAGTACCTGAAGAACCTGAAATACCTGAAGAACCGTTAGAACCTGAAGTTCCTGATGTACCTGCCGTACCTGAAGTTCCTGAAGTACCATCCGTACCTGAAGTACCTGAAGTACCATCTTTTACAGGAGTGAAAGAAACACCGATTTGACCGTTTGCTGCTGGAATACTTGCTGCGTACGAATCAGTAACCATATGCTCGGGAGATGTTGTACCACCTGTCCAAGTTGAATTACCACCCATGTATTCTAGGGTCATGACTAAATCACCTCTTTGTGCGTCTTGACCATTTTCCTGAATAGAAAGATTTGTACCTTTGTATAAGTGATACTTACCTGCATCACCTGTTTTGAAAATCTTAACGAAAACTGTTTGGTAACCCGTATCCACCATGTTAGTGAATAGTCTGTTAAACCAGTTAACGTCTAATAAACCATTTGCAATATCAGAGAACCACCATTCTTGTGCATTTGCTGGACCTTCCGCGTAAACGAATGAACCAGCCTCTGTATGTACTAATTGATTTACATTTGTATATTTGCTATCTGCGAACGTTACACCGTCGTATTCAACAGTTAAACCACCAGAAACACCATCATCACCTGAAGTACCTGATGTACCTGATGTGCCTGATGAACCGTTAGAACCTGATGTACCTGAAGAACCTGAAGAACCGTCAGTACCATGTGTACCTGAAGTTCCGTCCGTACCTGAAGTACCATCCGTACCATCAGTACCTGAAGAACCTGAAGTACCGTCCGTACCTGAAGAACCATCTACA
>Ga0209137_1003502_pt1 | contig 13128 bp, 12 predicted proteins | sample SaaInl5LU_22_DNA_FD_184642 | JGI IMG/M metagenome (GOLD analysis project Ga0209137, IMG submission 184642) | Marine microbial communities from expanding oxygen minimum zones in the Saanich Inlet - ESP_105LU_22_DNA (SPAdes) (version 2) | ecosystem: Environmental > Aquatic > Marine > Intertidal... | reverse complement strand
TTCCAAAAACATATCTTTGTATCTCTACACTCATATGTTGCCACTACAGCTACTAGCCAAGTTGTGTCACTACGCAACACCGTTCCTTGCACTATCTAATCTAAACCGTCGTTTAGCTTATATATACATAATAGCATCTATATATAAGATGTCAACCATAAAAGTACATTTTTTCTTTAAAACTTATACTTTAGAGTAGCTTTAATACTATCATCACGATCAGTTGTTGCACCTGTCCATACACTTGTATTTGTAATATCTGTATGATAGTAGAATCCTGTTTCTACAGGTCCTGCTGTATGTACCACACCAAGATATGTACCGTCAGTTCCTAAATCATCGTTTAATACTTTATGTGCTGTAAACATTACTTCTTTGGAATAGTTATACATAACACCAAAGTCAACACGATCATCTTTTGCTAATCCTGTATTTTTGTCGTCCCATACTTCAACGCCAAAGCCTACTGGAATTCCGTATCTACGTAATACTTGTGAACCTAAAGCAACACCTTGTTGATTTAAATTACTATCAGTAATATTATCTTTATGTCCAATTTGCATATATGATAGTTCTGCAAAGCCTGCTAAACTTACTGTACCACCTAGGTACACTGTGCTTGCTTCTGCATCATAGCCTACACTAAATCCATACGGTGTTTCACGTTGCAGTCTATGTTCATCAAAGTCAAATTCATTATTGTTGTTCCATCCGCCAAAAGTAAGTACGATCTTTTCGTTATGATCAATTCTACTATTAGCTTCTGTAATAATAAGTGGTAAACCAATTTTAGCTGTCTTAGCAAATCCTAATCTTTGTGCATCTGTTTCGCCTACATAAAGTCTAGTATTTCCTAAACCAACACCAATTTGTTTTTCAACAATAGTATTGTTTAATGTTGTGTCTAATGAATATTGAGAATCAAATCTAGTACTTGCTCCTGCCCAATCAATAGGACCGTCTAGTTCAGATTGTAGTCCTACAAACACTTCTGCTCGTGTATCAAAATCTGAATCGTAAGTATCTGGGTCGTAAAATACTTCAATGTTTCCGTTAACAAACATTCCTGTTGGTAACGTTGGTGCTGACTTTTCTAAATCAGTAACTCTTTCTTCAAGAGTCTTTGTGTCTGCAAATGCTTGAAATGATATCAAAGCGAAAAGAGCAGACAGAATAACTATAGTCCGTTTCATTTTTATTTTCCTTTCGAAAATAGTTAGGGGTTATTGTAGCCGTATTTAGTAACTACAAAAAAAAGATCAAAAAAATAGGACCCGAAGGTCCTATTTCCCAGTTTATAAAAAACTTAACTTACTGGAAGCTAACTGCACTGTTAGTGATATCAACTTTCCCTAAGTAGTCAGCTGCGTTACCAAGAGACGATGCTGTGTTGTTTAACTCAACATATCCGTATCTTGTCATGAAGCTTACTGTAGGTTCGAATGTACCTGGATCAAGTACAACGCCTGAAGACATAAGTGGAATGTATGGGCAATAGAATGCTGCCGCATCTGATTCACTTGAGCCTTTATAACCGATTAGCACTGGGCTGTTATCGGCAGCATATGTGTTAACATATACTTTCATTGCGTTGTTCAATGTACCAACCATTTTAGTGTTAGTTGGTGCTTCGAAAGTACCTTCAGTTGTACGAGCGAACGCTGAAGTTGTTGCTGATTGTAGGATTGTTAACGCGAATGGCGAAACAACTGCCCAGTTACCAGCACCACGTCTTGTACGCTGTGCAATTAAGTTACTAACTCTGTTGATTTGAACTGCAAGTGCTGCATGTTCGTCGCCAACAAAAGTAGCTGTACCACTTACTGCTGATTGGTCATAAGTTTCAGCTGCTGAACCAGCAAGTGAACTTAAAGAAGCTAACACTTCTTGATCAATTTCAGCGGTAATTTCTTGTGCTAAAGCAGCCATAATTTCTGCTTCTACATCGATACCGTGTTGTGACTGAGCATCTTGAGCTGCTTCAAAAGTCCAACGAGCACTCAACTTACGAGTTTTCGCTTCAACTGTTTGTTTCAAGATTTGGATGCTTAGTCTGTTACCCGCCGCACCTTCTAAAGCTGCTGTTGAAGCTGCTTTATCTGTTGCTGCTGCGCCTGAATAACCTTCAGCGATTTTGAATGGGCTTAGAGCCTCATCGCCTGCTGCTGTGTCTGTTCCGTTGGTGCTGTTAAAAGCATCTGCGTAACGTACACGTAGTGTATGAATCTGACCCACTGGGCCTGTCATAGGCTGTACGCCTACTAATTCATTTGCAATTACTGTTGGCATGACACGTCTGATAACTGGTAGAATTACTCTGTTTAGAGTAGCTACATTACCTGAAGATGTAGCACCAGCTGTTGCAGCCTCACTCAAATACCTACGGGTATTTTCAAGTGTTGATTGCATAACAGCTTTCTTGTTGCCGCTAAGGCCTTCAAGAAGTGCAGTTTTTGTGTCTTGCCAGCGACTTTCTAATAGTTCTGACATTTTAGTTTCTCCTATATTTGTAATCCAGCTAGACGTTTGATATCAATTACATTGTTATCTGCGTCTGCCTTTGAACTAACGTTATGTTCTTGTCTGTTGCCTGTTATTTGTGTGCCTTCTGCTAAAACTGCCTTCTTCTTAGCTGGAGTGTTACCATCAATTACTGCTGGTAGATACTTGTTAAAAGCATTCTGAAGTTTATCAGTTTGAACGCTTTCCAGTAAGTCTGACATAATTTCTGTTTGATCTTTACCCAAAGGTGCAGTCAAGTCATTCATTATTTGTTTTCTTTTTGCTGATTCAATTAATGCCTTCTTTTCAACATTAACAGATTCTGCAATATTTTTTGCCTTTGCAGCTAACGACTTTGCCTCAACAATCTGCTTTTCTTTAGTAGCAATTACTTGCATAAGTTTCGCAGTTTCTGATTTTTCGTTTAGGTAGCTGTTTGCATATTCGCCAGCAAATGCTTCGAATAGTTTACGACCAAAGTCGTTTTTGCGAGCAACTTCAATATCTTCTTTCAGTTGTCCAATCTCTGAATTTAGAGTTTTGCCAACTGTTTCGGATACTAATGCTGCACTTTTTGCTACAAAGTTCTTGCGAACCTCGGCAAATTTGTCTTTAGCTTCACGTACAAGTTTAACCTTGGTTTCTGCTAAGTCTTTTTTGTCTTCGTAGAACTCTGCTATCTCTTTCGATAACGCTTCCACCACAAATTCTTCAAGCTGCGAAAATTTTCCTGCCATTGCTTTCTGATCTTCGTGTAGTTCGGTAACTTCTGTCTTTAAAGACTCCATTACAAAGTTTTTGAGTAGTTTAGCATTTTCACGTTGGGCAACAGCATATTTGGCTTTCGCCTCAGCTAGTTGCTTACGATCTTCTGCAAACTCTTCAAGTTCTGAACTAAGACGCTCTTCTAATAGCTTGTCAATTGACTCGACCATAGTTGATTTATCATGTTCATACTTTTTAGCAAACTCTTCACGCAGTTCAGCAGTGGCAGAGATACGATTTTCTTTAATCTTACTTTCCCATGCTTCTTCAATCTCGCGGCGGACGTCTTCTGAAACAACATCGTTTTCGAATAGTGTTTTTAGTGCATCCAACATTTTATTGTCTCCTGTTATTGGAGTCGACTGATTATGTTAATCAGCGATTCTTTTAAATATTTTTGTGCCTTTGGGTCTTCTTTAGTTGCCTGTGCCATTTGATATGCCTTCATTCCACCGCGAGCATTCATTAAATGTTCGTAGATTGGTGTCGGGTACGCACCAGGGGCGCTTGGCTGTGCCACAACGTCCACGGTGATTATTTCGAAATCAGAAACTTCGTTGCCGCCGTCTTCTGATACATTTCCACTACCACGTGACGAGACCCCTAGTTTAACGCCGCTTTCCAGCATTGTTTTAACTAGGTTACCCATCGGTGTTGGTAGAATTTTTAATTTACCATAACCGTTTGCATCATCCATCCAGCATTCGCTGATCATATGACTTACACGGTCTAAGTTAATGTTAAGGCCTTCAGGATGATCAACTTCTCCGAGAACACTGTATCCTCCAGTAATTTGATCATTGAGAGTTTTGACAGCCCTGCCAATTTCATTCACAGGATACACACGCTGATTAGCGTTGCGTACTCCGCCTTGTATCATGATACCTTTCATGTACAAGTCTTTTCCTTCGTTAGCAGACTCAACAACCATTTTAGCTGCGTCGAATGTCAAATGCTCTCTTAAAAAGTTACTCATTCTTCGTCCTTAATTTATACCGCTTACTTAGCGCGAGTACTTACTTTGTTAAGTGTACTTGTTGCCGCTTTGTCAGCAGTCTCTGGCTTGCCCTTTTTCTCAGCGCCGTGGCCAGGTTGTGCCTTCAATGACTTGGAGGCTTTACCGCCTGGTACATTTATGTTACCAGCCGAATCTTCTTTTGACGATGTGTCGCTTAATGCTGAACCTTTTACAGTTGAACCTGCGCCTGCTTCTGGATCACCAGATACTGCACCTTGGTTTAAGTTGCCTGCTGTTCCGCCCATGTCATTTTTACCAGCTACAGCTGATTTAGTACCGTTAGTACCTGTATCACCCATTGATGCTGTTACTTTTTCGACATACTCACGCATTGTTTCTGTTTCTGATTTATCAGCTTCGTCTACTTCTTCGTCAGTTGTTTCAAAAGCCATTGCTTCTTCTTCAGCTTCGTCGTCATCGCCTTCGTCGTCTGCATCCATGTCCATGTCCATGTCCATGCCGCCTTCGTCGTCTGCAGGTGCTTCGTCGTCACCCATCATCGAATCAAATTCTGCTTTTAAATCTTCTAGAGCATCTTCAAGATCCATTACACGATCTTCTAACTCTTCTTCTCCGCCTACGTCAGCGTGATGATCGTCTGCATCTGGTTCCATGTCGCCCATCATATCGTCTGCTGGATCGCCGCCCATGTCCATTGGATCTGCTTCAACTTCAAATTCGTCTAAGTCAAAGTTTTCTTCTAAGTCTTCATCTGACTCATCTACTTCTTCGTCAGTAGCTTCATCAACTTCTTCATCTGACTCATCTACTTCTTCGTCAGTAGCTTCATCAACTTCTTCGTCGTCTAGATCTGTCTCTAGTAAGTTTTCATATATTTCACGTGATTTCTCAACCACAATCTCATGGAAAAGCTCTTCAGCACCATCTTTGTCTTCGTTGACAAGGCGCTCAAGCATTTCTTCAAATTTGTTTAGATCTGCCATTTTTTTCTCCTGTTAAATGTTTACCTATGGTAAGGCTGTCAGTTGTATTTAACATATAGGGAAAATATACGTGGATAATAGGCTCAAAACGAACCTTTTTGGTTAGTATTAGAGAATGTTGAACATTTTTTTAAAATCTTCAACTAATATATGCTCTAAATTGTTAAAACTATTTAGTTCTTCGGGCACATAATTCTCTTGTGTTATAACTCGATAAAACTTAATATCTTTATTTTCTTTTATACATTGCTTAGTTTGTTTAAGCCAATTACCGTAATATGTTGCAGGATCTGTTGTTTTCTTATAATTTGGTGTACCTGCATACATATTATTAACACTTTTTCCTAAATTTAAACCTTTGTAATCAAACCCAAGTATAAAGATATTTTTTGGTTTATGTGTAGTTGCTAAATGTAATGCTGTTGGGCCACTGCTCCATCCTTTGCTCGGTGTGAAGAAGTTTAAATTTTTAATATTACGATAAGCTCTATTTGGATTTGTCCAAACATTAGGATGATTAGTTAGATGTTTTTTTCTATCTAATTCTAGAATCATTTTTACATCAACACATATCAAGTAGTCTGGATCAAACTCTCGATACAATGCATTACATCCATATATTTTTCCAAATTCTTTAATTTGATGTAAGTCTATATCTTTACGTGATGTTCCGTTACCTAGAACAAATGCATATGACTTATTGGTATGTTCGTTAGGCTTAGTTACTTGCTCTTGAATGTGCTTAACAGATTTAATCCGTTTGCGTTCTGCAAGTAATTGTTTTATTTGTGGTTTAGTGTATTTAGATTTATCTAATTTTGCCATTGCACATTACTATCATCTTTCTAAAGAGCTGCTGATGCATCAGCTTGTGCTGATAATCCGTACATTTGTCTAACAAACTCTAATTCTTTAGCTTGCTCTTTAGTATGTACATCTGCTGATTTTCTTGCTCTATTAATCTGACGTAATGTTAATCTTGTTTTTCTACTGTCTGAACGCTTAACCACAGAGTCGTCATGCTGAGGTTCATAACTATTATCCTCAGTTGGTTCAAGTGTTTCTTTGTCGTAGTAAAAAAGTTCTCTTAGTATCATGTATCTATTTATCTTTATAATGTTTGATCTGTAGCAGGTGGAGCAGTTCCGCCGCCGATGTCCTGTCCTGTTGTAGTTTCTGGCGGTGTTGCTTCGTCGCCTAATGTTGGATCTGTTGTGTCAGGTGCAATATCTTCAGCGCCTCCAAGATCTGATGATATTCCCGATGAACTAATTCCTGCACTACGCATTTCACCTGCACTATCAGTATTCTGTGCTCCAAGAGTTTCGTCATTTTCTTCACGCCACATACGTTCATTTTCTGCAATCTCTTCGGCACTCATACCTAAGAATCGCTTCATAGCAAAACGATTTGACATATACGGTATAGCACTCATTTGTGTAAATGTTGGTACACGAGCATTATCAAGTTCTGATTGTCTATATGCAGCAAAGTTTTGCGGTGCCTGGAAGTCTAAGTCAAACATTGATACATCAATGTTAACTCCTTGTTCTAACAAATAACGTTTAAAGTCTTGATTAAATTGTTCAACTATTAACCCTTGTAGTCTTTCACAATAATTATTAAATCTTAATTCTTGTATGTAAGCAGTTCCAACTCGTCCATCTTGGAAAGAGCTTGCTCCGTCATCAGCACCCGTAGGCAAATAGCTGGAAGGTATTCGTAAACCGCGTACGAGCTTATTAGTAAAATATCTAAGGTCATCAATTTCTCCTAGGTTAGTACCACCTGGTAGTGTATCAACTTTAGATCCACGTCCTTCAGCAGTTTGTGGAAAGAAGTAATCTTCGTTAATTGACAGAGGATTGTATGAACTGTCTACGACATTTGATCCTCCTCCAGTCGACGATGGGATACGTCTTTGATGTATTTCCGTTTTAACACGTTCCACAAATTGCATAGCAAGGTGTGATGGCATGTTGCCCACATCAACGTAGAATACTCTGCGCTCTGGCGCACGTTGTACTCGATAGATAATAATAGCATCTTCAAGTAATTCTTTTTGTTTGTATACTTTAAATATACTTTCTAATAAACTGTTACCAAAAGGATAGTTTTGATCTAACCCTTCAGACAGGCTAAGGTGAACTACATGCTGTGCATCAATTGCAACTTCGCCTTCTTCGATTTGATATCTGCTTCCAGCTTGTTGCGGTGAATTACCAACCATTCCTCTACCGCCGCCAGTAAAGTAACCTGCATTAGGTGCTGTACCGCCTGTAACATTTCCAGTAGTTTCAAATGGAGTTGTAGCAACCATTTCTCTAAAGTTTAAATTTACATCTTTAATAATATATTGTTCAGGACGCTTGCCTTCTGATTCGTTAACAATAATACGTGTAAGTTTTGCAGGATCAACATGAAACCATTTTTTAGTTTCTGGATCTCTTAAAAATATTGCATCTCCGTATTTGAATACATTACGGAATATTCTAAACATACGTGTTTCAAACTTTTGTGTTTTACACCATTGCTTTAAATATTGTCCTAATATAGTTACTTCTGAATTTGTTGCTTTTTTAAAAAAGTTAAATTTAAAGTTAGTACTATTTTCGTCATTTGTTTGTGTACAAAACTCAGCAAGGATATCAAGTGCAGCATTAACTTCACTATCATTGTCCATAGTGTTGTATTGTCCGTAGCGTTCAACTCTATTCGGTGAACCTACATACACGTCAGGCAGGTAACTTGAATAGTTTGTTCTTGCCGGTCCCGGTTTTGAATTTGCAGCAGTTCCACTTAAAGGACTGTATGCTCCGTTAGTTGAATTCATTGAATCAACTGGTGTAAAATATTTTTTCCAACTCAATTTACATGCTCCTTAGCATATCGCCATCTAGACCACTAATGCCTTTTCTGACTTTATTACTCATTTCCACGTTCTGTGTACTCACAGAAACTAATTGCTCAAGTTTCGGAACAAGTGTGCTTTTCATTGCTTCTTCAAGAGGTGCTCTAATTTGCCTTGTTAAGTTGTTCATCATTTCTTCAATATTAGTTTCATTTTGTATTTGCTCTGGCTGTTGTACTTGTGCCGGGATTGTTCTTATTGTATTTAACATTCCTTGAAGGGTTGTTGAGGTGTTCCTGGACTCGTTCATTGCTGAACTCATACCTTGCACAGCGCCTAGTGCTGACTGTGAAACTATTGCTTGCATTTGGTCAGGAGTAACTACTGCTTCTAAACCATGCAATTTTGCTAGTGTTTCTCTTCCAAAATTTTGAAATAACTTTCCTTCTTGCCCCATAGTACCTGTGCTATATGCCGGAACGTTGATATTTTGTATTGAGTCTACTAGACTTTGTACCTCTTCTGGACTTAAAGTTCTATGTATATTAGGATTAGTATCAATAATAATTCTATTTATAGCACCAGTTAGTTGTCTAATACTTTCTCTTGCATTGTCATCATTGGCATCAGCAGTTAATCTGTTAATGTTTTGTTCTAAAGATGATACTATTTGTTGTACCTTTGCAGTTGCTTGTGGATTATCTTCATCAGATAATGCAGTTGCTCTTCGATTTAGAGCGTCTATTGCTTGTTGGGCTTGCTGCATTACAACATTTGCTCCTGCTCGAGGACTATTAGCATCTCCTAATATTTCTCTTAGTACGCTGTCTATTCCTTCATTATATATATTTGCTAAACTTAGTTTAGTATCAATATACGCTTGAAATTTATCAATTCCTGTTTCAAGTGTTTTGAACATTCCTTTAACAACACCTTCTTGCATTTCCATTGCAAGCGACTGTACTTTTCGCATACTTCCTAAATACGCATTAAGAATTCCTTCACTGCCTTCTGTTTGTTTTATAATATTTTCGTCAATCATTTTTTGTTGAGCTTCGGCCATTTGATCGCCAGTAACTTGGTCAAAGTCAACATTGAACATCTTAGCTGCATATGCTTGAATAGCATCGCCGCCTACTGCAATTCCATTATTGAGTTGAGTTACTATATCCATTGATGCACCAGTAATCTCTGTTGCACTCCCGAGCATTGCCTGTCTAATTAAAAACTGGTTATGCCTTAGCATCTTTGCTTCGCCGATTGCATTATCCATTAATATTTGTGCTCTAGTTTCGTCACCGGCTAAAAATGCGTCTCTTGCTGCAAGTAATGATTCTCGTAATTCAGGTGCGGCAGCATTTAATGCCATCATCGCAGGATCATTAGGATTTGGAAAGCCTCTAGTAATTAAATCTGTTGCAAAATCTTTTACTACAGGAGCTACTTCATTTAATTCTTGTAAACCATTTCTAAGTTCGTCTTTTACACTTGTATCAAGACCTGCACTAAATGCAAATATATTACCCTGTCTTGATATTTCTGCTGCTTCTTGTTCAAGTTGTTTAATCTGTTTACCAGTTAATCGTGCTAGTTCATCCATCGCTTTAGCAAAGTCTGTTGAAGCTCGATTGCGTTCAAAGCCAGCCCGGCGATCTCGTATACCGCTTATTGCTTGTATTTGATCATAAGCTAAAAATGAATCAGCTATAGTTTCTGATGTGTATCCTAGTCTTTCAAGTTGTACTCTTAAAGGATTAAACGTGCCATCTGCTAATTCTGCATTAAATATAGTTTGACTAGCTAAAAACTGATTTACTCCGTTTTGAGCAATGCCGCCTATAGCTGCAAATGCTCCGCCTGACTCTGATACCATTCTAGATAACTGTTCGAGTTGTATGTTTGCTCGACCAGTAACAAGTATCATCTCGTCTATTTGGTTGTTAAAGTTAACACCAGAACGTGTTAATCCTTGCCATACACCGATGTAACCTTCAGCAAATTTCATTGACTGTGCTACTTTACCGTCTAGTCCAGGAATCTTATCAAGTATTTCTCCAAAACTTTGAGGAGCACCTTTTACTAATGCACCGACAATACCACCAAGACTATCTAGTGCGCTATTAACTCTACTTAATGCACCGCTGTTTAAGTTTAATTGATCGGTATTATTATTTTGTGCGTCTTCAGACATTCAATATCGTTCCCTTGGTAATTTTCAAGATATAAATAATTATATAATATATTTATCCTAAGGATTATATACATGGAAAACTTTACAAGCCCGTTACAAAAGTACAAAAGGCAACCGAAGCTAGTTATTGATTTGCCTAGCAAAGGTGCTTGGTATAACGAAAAAATAATAGATAAGTCTGAAGAACTTGAAGTCTTCAGTATGACTGCTAGTGACGAAATTGTTGTTAAAACACCTGATGCATTAATTACAGGAAATGCTGTAGTTAATATAATTCAAAACTGTATTCCTTCGATTAAGAATGCATGGCACATTAACTCTCAAGATCTTGACTACATTTTAGCTGCTATAAGAATTGCATCTTATGGAGACAACATGACAGTATCACATGCTTGTTCAAAATGTGGGAATGAGGACAAATTCGGATTGCCGTTACAAACACTGTTAGATCATTTATCAACAACAGATCCTGTGTACAGTGTACAAGTTAACGATTTTACAATACGTTTAAGACCATTAACTTACAAAGAAATGATTGAGAATCAATTGTATACTATGAAGGTTAGACGAGAACTAATCCAAATGAACAATTCAGTTAATGATGCTGAAGCTAAAGATAAGTTATTAAATGATATTTACGGCAGAATTAACAAACAAACAGAAAAAATTATATGCGATGGTATTGTAGATATAACTACACCTGAAGGTGAAACAGAAACTAACCTATTGTTTATTAAAGATTTTATTTTAAATAATGAAGGCATATATTTTGAAGCTGTACAAAAAACGTATGCTAATAACAATCAACTTCTGTCAGTTCCAAAAACAGATGTAGCCTGTAGTGAATGTGAAAATACTGATAGCATTGCACCAATGTTGGACTATACAAGTTTTTTCTTGAAACAATAATCCCACTCTCGGATCCTGACATACAGGATTTATCTTCAAAATTTGAAAACGAAGTTAAGCGTATCAAACACGAAATTTACAAACTTTCTTGGTACATGAGAGGCGGAGTTGATTCTTACATCTTACTAAATCATACAGACTTAGAAGATTTAGATATTTTAAATGGTATTGTAAAAGAAAATATTGAACTTACTAAAAGTTCTAAGATGCCACTTATCTAGTTGTTAGTTACCCAACAACGGATTAGGAACTACGCCAGTTGGGTTAGCGTTTGGCACAGTTTCTGGAGCAGCATCATTTCTATTATCAGAGGAATCAGCAGGATCATCAAATAACCCTCGCATATCATCTTGCACAGATTGCGGAAGAAGTTTAATTTCGTCTTCGTTACCTTGGAATAAAGATGTAGCAAGATCAGGATCACTTAACTTAATACGGCTCATAAGATCAACTTCAGTTGCCTGTGCTTCAGGATTGTCAAATATTTCTTCAGCAGTCCAATTCCATGCACTTTCCAAAGCGGCGTTAAAATGAGACATAGTTTTAAATCCCATCTCACCAACATATTTTCCAATATCATGTTGAATAGCGGCAATCATCCATTCTCTAACTGTTGCACTGCTCATTATTAAATATGTTAGCCCAGCCATACCAGCTTCAACTATTACCAATTGCAAAGCGTTCTTTGCAAGCATAACAAAAAATCCACCACCTGTAACAACACTAGCACCTTGTTGAACAGCCATAGTTGTCCAGTTCCACACTCGTATTATTGTTTTTATCGGTCTTAACACTGCTGGCACGCCTGCAAATACAGCTCTTGCAATGTCAGGACCTGCTGTGATAGCAAACCACATACCTAACAAACGTTGTGATGCTGTTTCATAATCATTAGCTAATCTTTGAATTTCTGCATCACTTATTCCTTCTCTATCCATTGCTTGTAAAGTTGCTTCGTTTAGATCTAACAAGTGTCCTCTAAGTGCTAACCATCCACCAGCTTGAACACCAATGCTAAGTGTATAGCCAGGCAAAATTGTACGTGCTGTTTTTGCTGTTAGTCCTTGAAGGAAAGTTTTGTTTTGTCTAACGGCTGTTTTAGGATCGTCACCGAGATTAAACAGTGTGGCTTTAGCATCTCTACCTGCTTGAGCTCGACGAGCTGCGGCCTGTTGAGTAAATGCTTGTATTTCAGCTTTAGTATAAGTGTGTCCGCCAAATTGTATTGTTCCGGTTCTATTAAGTCTACGCTGATCTCCTTTACTCAGATCATCTAATTCAAGAGGTGGTTTTTGAGCTGCTGGTGCTGCAGGTGTTGTACTTGTATCTGGTGCAGGCGTTGTAGCTGGACCAGTTCTTAAGTTACCTCCACCATCAAAGTTTAGACGCGGTAAGCCTTTAGCCTCTCTAGCGGCATTGACAAATGCTCCGCGATAACTTTTAGGTATAGGTTGATTTAATCTAATATCAGGATATTGAGGATTTGCATTTTGTGCAATGAATGATGCTCCGCGCCATTCTGCTTGAATACCATTCCATGTTACTCTATCACCAGCATCTAATTCAAATGCCAATACATTTTCTTTTATTATTTGATAAATTGCTACCATATGACTATACCCTTAAATTCTTATACAGTTATTTATGTCTCAACTTCGTTGATCCAAGTTTTTCGTTAACACTCAAACTAAACACTTCGTTTGTTGATAGAAGTAAATGAATATAAAGATATAAATGCATTATTACGAATGTAATAATGTTTAAGTTTCATGTAGATTGTTTCAGTCAGACGGAACCTGTTACGGTCCCGTCTAATCTTAAAAATGCGCTTCATGTGAGTCTGCACCAGCCAAGACATTGGAGTAGGTAATTGTTTATACACAAAGTACAATGGGCTCTGACCTTTCCCAACCTACGTCGACATCGTTGTTTCCAACTACCTCTCGCT
>Ga0209137_1003501_pt1 | contig 13131 bp, 10 predicted proteins | sample SaaInl5LU_22_DNA_FD_184642 | JGI IMG/M metagenome (GOLD analysis project Ga0209137, IMG submission 184642) | Marine microbial communities from expanding oxygen minimum zones in the Saanich Inlet - ESP_105LU_22_DNA (SPAdes) (version 2) | ecosystem: Environmental > Aquatic > Marine > Intertidal... | reverse complement strand
CGCTGACGATGGCAGGCCCAGATACGACATGGCCAGCACCCAAGCGACCGCGGTCGTAAATCGCTGCGTCGTGCCATGCGCCCTCGTGATAAAAACGGCTGTCGTGGATTTTTGCTGCAGCGATATCACCCTCAGCATCCCCAATGGTGATATCCGCATGTAGCGTTGTGGCGGCCGCTGCTACCGCTCGGATCATGAGGATTTCATGGCCGTCGCCTAACTTAAAGGTGAACAGCTGTTCGTGTTCGGCATCGAACTGATCCGTCAGCAGCGCAATACCTTTTTCGGCGAGCTCTGCCTCAGTAAACGCCACGGTAATTTGGAACGCCTGGCCCGCATAACGGATATCCGCCTGATAGGTCACCTCGTGCAGGCTGCTATCAATGCCATCGGCCAACAGCGATTGCCCAGCCCGCTCACGCAGCTCAGCCAGATCTTGTGTTAACTGCTCAATATTGAGGTCTTCGGCTTTGGTGATATAGGTCCGTGCGGCTTCATCCTGCACTCGCGTTGTGGCATCACCATAAGCACACAAAACACCTGGGCCGGGCGGCACAATGACGGGCCAGGCACCCGACAAAATACCCAGCGCATTGGCGTGTAATGGGCCTGCGCCACCAAAGCCTACCAGTGCAAAATCACGTGGGTCATAGCCCTGCTCAACCGACACCAGGCGCAGTGCACCAAACATCGACTCGTTGACGATTTTGATAATGCCCTCGGCGGCGGCCATCAAATCAATACCCACGGCATCGGCAATGGTTTGTACCGCTTTTACCGATGCATCACGGTTGATCAGCATGTCACCGCCCAACTGCACATCAGATGGCAAATAACCCAACACGACGTTCGCATCACAAACCGTCGGTGCTTCACCGCCCTTCATGTAACACGCCGGCCCAGGCACGGCACCCGCAGACTCGGGGCCGACACGCAACGCCTTGGTCAGCTCAGGAACGAAAGCAATGGAGCCACCGCCAGCACCAACCGTGCGCACATCTACCGAGGGCGCCCGGACGCGGACGTCTCCGACATAGGTTTCCCGTCGCACACGTGCGCGGGCATTTTGAATCAGTGCTACGTCGGTTGAAGTACCGCCCATATCAAAGGTCAAAATGTCATTGAATCCGGCTTTGCTACAGAAGAACAACGCACCCGTCACACCGCCCGCAGGGCCCGACATCAATAGATTAACCGGCGATTGCGCAGCTGCGCGGCTCGAAGCCAGACCACCATCAGAGCGTAAAATAGACAGCTGCGTGTCCGCACCCAAGCGCGCCTCAAGCGCGTTTTGCAGGTTGTTGACGTAGCGCTCAACTTCGGGGCGCACGTATGAGTTGACTACGGTGGTTTCGGTGCGCTCATATTCCTGCATTTCTGGCACAACTTCGCTAGAAATTGAAATCGGCACATCGGTGAAGATCTCGGAGGCAATTTCCCGAGCACGTTGTTCATTGGCGTCGTTAATGTAGGCGTTAATGAAACAAATAGTCAGTGCTTCAATGCCGCCTTTTGCCTGCAAAGCAACCAAACTGTCTCGCAACTTCGCTTCATCGAGCTCCGTCACGATCGCGCCATCGGCGCCGATACGCTCAACCGCACCAATCGTCAATTCTAACGGTGCAAGCAAAGGGCTCTTGATGTAGGTCACCCAGCCGCCAAGACCACCGGGACAGTAGGAGCGCGCAACTTGCAGGGTATCCTCAAAACCTGCCGTTGTGACCAAGCCCACCTTGGCGCCACGCCCGGTCAATACGGCGTTGGTCGCCACGGTTGTACCGTGCATCACCAACTTGATGTCGCTGGGCTCAACGCCCGTTTGCTCGCAGATACGCACGACACCGTTGAGCACAGCAACCGACGGATCCTGTGGTGTAGACGGCACTTTGGCAGTGGCGGTTTCGCCAGTTTGTTCGTTAAGCAAGAGGAAGTCGGTAAACGTGCCACCAACATCCACACCGAGACGATAGCTCATGGATCAATTCCTTGCGTTGTTGTTGTATGTGTCGTTGTAAACGTTGTTATACGTGTTGTTGTCATTTTTATCAGCGATCCAAAGTGTTTAACCCGCCAGTTTTTGCCAGTTCTTACTCAGCCAGTAATGACCGCGGCCACCCTGTGGGGCGCCAATCATCTCGGAGAGTAACGCGACAGATTCAAGCAAGCGTTCAATATTAACACCCGTGCTCAGGCCACTTTGTTCGCACAGTAAAACAACGTCCTCGGTCGCCACGTTACCTTTTGCGCCCGGCGCAAACGGACAGCCGCCCAAGCCACCCGCCGCCGAATCAAAGTGTCGCACGCCGCTCTCAAGTGCGGCATAAACATTGGCCACCGCTAGCGCCCTCGTATCGTGGAAGTGGCAGGCAATACGGTCGCTGCCAAAGCGCGCGACTAGCGAATCCATTAGTCGTCGCACTGACATGGGGTCTGCGGCACCTATGGTGTCGGCGATCACCAAGCGTGCCGGCTGATAAGCCATTAACTGCTCGGCTTGCGCAATCACAACTTGCGGATCGACCTTTCCTTCATAGGGGCACTCAAAGGCAACAGCCAAATAGGCATGAATCGCTACGTCATCTTCACGACTGCGCGTCAGTATGGACTCTGCCATAGCAAACGTCTGGTCGAGGGACATACGGATATTGTTCTGGTTCATTTGCTCTGTGGCAGAAACAACAATCGCCTGGGTCTTGATGCCCGCAGCGAGGGCCAGTTCGTAGCCCTTCATATTTGGCACTAGCGCACTAAATTCACAAGATGAAGCGGGTAACGCTCGGGCTATTTCGTCGGTTCCGGCCATCTGGGGCACAGCCTTTGGCGAAACGAAACTGCCGATTTCAAGTTCGGGGAGTCCGGCAGCCATCAACGAAGCGATTAAGCACTGGCGCTGCTCGACGGTAAGGTGCTTAGGCTGAGCTTGCAGCCCATCTCGCGGGGCAACTTCTTTAATCAAAACGCGATTAGACATCAACAATCTCTAGTAAACATTTACCAACTACTAAGCGCGGTCGAGACGCTCGCCACTAGCCCAACAAAAAGCTACTAAATTTCACTTACGTTATGGGGAGGTGAACGGATCTATCCTAAGTAACCTACCTTTATAATCTCAAAAATAATCTCAGCAGATAAATCAAAACACCGTTTTTTTTTCTGGCCATGATCTCCGTTATTCAGGGCAGATCGACCGCCAACTGTAGCCTTGCACCCGCAACATCATCCGGCGCAATATCAATGATTTTCCAATTTGCAATGCCTTTCCTAGGGACGGGCGCCGTAAATGATCCACCACGAGCGCTAATTTCTCGACGGGCCGAATCGAGATCATCAACAGCCAGCGACAGTAAAAACAACCCCTCACCCTGCTCAGCCAATACATCAGCAGGTTCGCCTTCTGCGATCGGCTCGACTAGAACGATCCAAGTTTCACCCGCACGAAAACGCGCGGTTTTCACACCACGTGTCGGCAAATGCTCAACAACGAAATCACCGACATCGAGTACTTGTGCATACTGCTGCATGGCCCGCTCTAGGTCGCGCACGAGCAAATTAATGTGATGAACGCCTCGAATCACGGCGTTCGCTCATAGACGACGCGACCGTCTGACAGCGTAAGATCAATAGCGATGGCATGGATTTCATGCACCGGTGTGAGATAAGGATCGGCCGCTAAAACAACAAGATCCGCTTGCTTACCCACCTCTAGCGTACCAATTTGATCCTCAAGACGAAGCTGCCACGCGGCATCGCTCGTATGTGCACGAATCGCCTGATCAACACTCAGCCGCTCGCTAACGAGTGATTGAATCGGGTAGTCGGGCTGCCCCGCTCTCTGGCGGGTCACGGCCATTTCAATGTTAAACAGGGGATTCAGGGCGTCTTCACCGATCCAAGTGACCGGGTAGTCGCTACCTAAGGTCACGCGCCCACCGTGGCGCAGAATCGACCCGAGCGGATACAAATGCTCGAAGCGTTCTGGTCCTAAATATTCAAGTGCGACGTTGTCGTATTCAAACCACGTGGGGGTCGTTTGCCCAATAACACCGAGCTGGCCAAATCGTGGAGCATCCGCGGGATTAACCACTTCGATGTGGCAAATCGTATAACGGCTCGAGGACTCGGGGTTCTCGCGCTGCGCTTGCTCGATAGCATCCAACGCGTTGCGCACGGAACCGTCGCCAATCGCATGTAAGTGCAAATCGACATTATCCGCCAAAGCCTGACTCACCGCTGCCATCACTTCAGGCCTTGGTAACAGGGGCTGGGCGCGATGTCCTTCGGGCAGGAGATACGGTTCAATCGTCACGGCTGTTTTCGCCTCAACCGTTCCATCCAACGATAATTTTAGCGTGGTGACATTGAAAAACTCGCTGTTATAACGCGCGCTCAGCTCAGCGAGTTTGTCACGTGCAACGGCAAGATCATCGGGGCGGTTCACATACAGCGAACCCACCAAACGTACCGGTAAAGTACCATCAGTGGCCATTTCCGCAGCCAGTGCCATGCCGAGTTCCGCAGTATCGATCATGCCCGCGTCAAACGCCGCAGTTAAGCCGACCGACGACATCAATCTAAAAAAATCTGGGGCTGATTGACGTAAAGCGGCTAACGAAACAACCGACAAGTTGTTCATCACCGGCTCAATCGCTGCGCCCTCTACCAACCAGCCGGTGGGGTTACCGTCCGCATCTCGCTGATAAAAATGTGCGCCAGGAACAGGGTCAGGGGTATCGGCGGTGATACCTGCAGCCGCTAACGCGAGCGAATTAGCCCATGCGGTGTGACCGCCCTCATCGATAATCAGTGCAGGCCTATCGGGAATAATGCGATCCAAGTCCTCGGCCCTAGGGCCGTCAATACCAAAAGCTCGGGCTAAGAAACCGGCGCCTAACACTGGGTTCTGTGCCGGATACGCCGCCGCGTGAGCCGCAATAGCAGCGAGCACCTCATCGGCAGACTGACTGGGCGAAAGCATCACGCCGTTAATCAGCGGCAAGGTATCCATAGTATGGATATGCGTATCAATAAAGCCGGGAAACACCGTGCGACCTGCCAGATCGATCACCCGGGTTTGCGCATCGATCCAAGCATCGACGCCAGCCTCATCACCCACCCAAACCAAAGTATCGTCAGACACCGCGACACTGGTAAAACGGCGACCAGCACCATCCATGCTATAAACCTGCCCATTGCGTAACACCAAGTCAGCAGCGGCAGCGGTGCCCTGCGACGCCATGACCCACGTTATGCAGAGCAAAAAAGTAATTACCCGGCGAAAAGTCATACCTACCCGCATACTGGTCATCCCCATTGTGATTTCATTGATTTGTCACCATCCATTGGCCAGCCCAATAGCCACCTTGAGCGCACTGAGCGCGCAATCGCCACACAGCCTTATAAGGGGGTCTTGTGATAAATGGGCCAAAGTCGCCAAAGCATACGACTAAGCGCCGGAAGACGCTATCATGCTGACGCGGCCAAAGAAAACTGAAATCAAGAAAGGTTTTAAGCATGTCTGAAAAAAGGGTTTTACAACGCGCATCGATCGGCTTGGGACAAAAACCCGCGCTGATCGTCGTTGATGTGGTCAAAGGGTTTACTGACCCAGCCTGCCCTTTAGGCTCACCTGCTGACAACGTAGTTGCCGCTAACTGCACGCTGATGGACGCTTTTCATCAGCGTGGTCTACCCGTGGTACTGACGACCGTGATCTATCGGCATGCTGATCAGGCGAGTGTTTTCAGGGCACGCGTGCCGGCGCTCAACCTACTTAGCCCCGATTCGGAGTGGGTCCAGTTTGACTCTCGGCTGCCTAAGCAAACCTCGGATATCGTACTTGAAAAGCGCCATGCCAGCGCATTTCACGGCACCGATCTTAATGAACAGCTGCGTGAGCTTGGCGTAGATTCACTGATCGTCACGGGGCTGACAACCAGTGGTTGCGTGCGCGCCACCGCAGTTGATGGGTTACAGAACAACTTTGCGGTAGTCGTGCCCATAGAAGCGGTGGGTGATCGAGACCCAGATGCACACCGGGCGAACCTTTATGATCTCAACGCCAAATACGTTGACGTGATGAGTCTCGAGGAAACCCTCGCGCTATTAACTCGCTGATTGACGAGCGGCAAACGCCGCCAGCTGTTCTGGGGTAGCCTCGGCTTGGTACTCAGTTTTCCAAGTATCGTAGGGCATGCCATAGACAATTTCACGCGCTTGATCCTGTTCAATCGCCACGCCCTCTGCCTCCGCGGCAGCGACATACCACTTGGACAAACAGTTGCGGCAAAACCCAGCCAGATTCATCAACTCAATATTCTGTACGTCTTTACGACTGTCTAAATGGGCCAGCAGACGCCTAAATACCGCTGCTTCAATCGCTTCTTGGCTCATCGCCTTTATCCTCTAATCGTTCGCTTAATAATGCCGCCACCAGCACCTCTTGGTCGGGAAAACGCCAGCGCAATTGGGAAAACTGCGCCGAGGTGTACCAACTGGCACTGGTGATCTCTAACGGACGCGCAATGTGCGTTTCAATGCCATCGACGGGGCTACACCAAAACAAGTGGAAGCCGTTGTCAAAGGTGTACGCCAAATCCTGCGCCTGCACAGCCACACCCGACTCTTCAAAAGTTTCTCGCTCAGCCGCACATTGCGCTGACTCACCCGCATCGACGCTGCCACCTGGCGGGGAGAATTTAGCGCCGGGCATTTGTACCAACAGTAATGTGTCGTCGTTAACGACTAAGCATCCTGCGCTTACCGCTTCAAGCGGCTGCCCGGCAAAGTGGCAAGGCGGCACAGAATCCGCACAAGCGGTTAATAACAAGACCAAAAAAACAGCGCTAAGTTCTCTCATAGACAAGCTCCACTTGGCTACTCCCTACCATACCACGCAGTACATCGAGTAGCTCATCCGTCGGATTAACACACCACTGCGGGCCAAGTTGCACGCGAGCGCAGCCAGAGGTTTGTCGATACTCAATCATGATGGGACAACTACCACCGCGCGCACGTTCAATGGCTTGTTTTAACAACTTTCGCAAATTGTCGTCTAGTTGTTCTTGCTCAACTGTGACCAACATCTCTTTAATTCTCGCCTCGCGGGCCTGCTCGAGTGAGCGCACCTCACGTGCGCGCAAGGTCAAGCCGCCACTGAAGTCATCGGGCTGGAGACGCCCCTCAATCAATACGATGTTATCTTTCACCAATAAGTCGCGATTATTACTAAAAGTTTCCGCGTAAACCGTCGACTCAATCTGCCCTGACCCATCGTCGAGGCTCAGCACCGCCATCGCACCGCGCTGTGTCTTAATGGTGCGCACAGCAACGATTAAACCCGCCACCGTGGTACTACCATCCGCTTGCAAATCACGAATGCGACGGGGGGCAAATTTACGCACCTCGTCCTCGTATTCCTCCATGGGGTGACCACTCAAAAAATTGCCGATGCTTTCTTTCTCGCCGTTAAGTAATTCTTTAAACGTCCATGGCCGTGTTTTGCGATGCTCCATGTAGGGATCACCGACACTGGCACTGGGGACAACTTCTCCGAATAAGTCGGTCATACCCGCATCGGCATTGGCCGCCGACTGCTCGGCCGCTTTTAAGGCGTCATCAAGCGCCGACATCAGTATCCAGCGCTCTGCGCCGAAGCTGTCAACAGCACCGCTTTTGATCAATGCTTCGATCGCGCGTCGATTCACTTTCCGTGGGTCCGTTCGCGCGCAAAAATCGAATAGATCACTAAAGTCGCCAGTCTCACGAGCCGCAAGAATATTACCGATGGGGCCTTCACCCAGCCCTTTAATGGCGCCGAGTCCGTAAATGATTTCACCCGCCTCGTTAACGGTGAATGCGTAAGCGCCTTCGTTGACGTCCGGGGGCCTAACCACAAGACGCATATGCTTACATTCGTCTCTGAAAGTAATCAGCTTGTCGGTATTGTCCATTTCTGAACTCATCACCGCCGCCATAAATTGTGCGGGGTAATGGCGCTTTAACCAGGCAGTTTGATAAGAAACCAGTGCGTAGGCAGCCGAGTGCGACTTGTTAAAGCCATAACCTGCGAACTTTTCAACCAAGTCAAAAATACGCATCGCCAAGTCGGGATCGATGCCTTTTTCCTTCGCGCCGTCGGCAAAGACAGAGCGCTGCTTGGCCATCTCCTCGGGTTTTTTCTTACCCATTGCTCGGCGTAACAAATCGGCGCCGCCGAGTGTATAGCCGGCTAATTCCTGGGCAATCTGCATCACCTGCTCTTGGTACAGGATAATGCCGTAGGTTGGCTCCAAAATCGGTTGGAGCGAGGCGTGCTGATAATCTTTATCCGGATAGGAGACAGGCTCACGACCATGCTTTCGATCGATGAAGTTATCGACCATGCCCGATTGCAGTGGTCCCGGTCTAAACAGCGCGACCAGTGCAATGATATCTTCGAAACAGTCGGGGCGCAGACGCTTGATCAGCTCCTTCATACCGCGACTTTCTAGCTGGAATACCGCGGTGGTTTCGGCATCCTGCAACAACTTAAACACCGACTGATCATCGAGGGGCAGCTTACTGATATCCAACGCCGGCTCGCCGATACGCGCACGTGCTGCATCGATCATTGCAACCGCCCAATCGATGATGGTTAAAGTACGCAAGCCCAAGAAGTCAAACTTCACCAAGCCCGCGTCTTCAACATCGTTTTTGTCGTACTGCGTAACTAAGCCGCCGCCCGCGTCATCGCAGTATAGCGGTGAGAAGTCGGTGAGTTTGGAGGGTGCAATCACCACGCCGCCGGCGTGTTTACCGACGTTTCGGGTAACGCCCTCGAGCTGCACGGCCATGTCCCAAATTTCTTGGGCGGCGCTGTCGTCCCGAAGGAGATCGACCAGTGCCTCTTCCTGCACGAGCGCCTTTTCTAAGGTCATGCCCACTTCAAAAGGAATAAGCTTGGACATTTTATCGGCCAAGCCATAGGGCTTGTCTTGCACACGGGCCACGTCACGTACCACGGCTTTCGCGGCCATTGTGCCAAAGGTAATAATCTGTGAAACCGCCTCGCGACCGTACAAGTCTGCGACGTAATCAATGACTTCGTCGCGGCGCTCCATACAAAAGTCGACGTCGAAGTCAGGCATCGAGACCCGCTGCGGATTCAAAAACCGCTCGAACAGCAGGTCGTATTCCAATGGATCTAAGTCGGTAATTTCGAGGGCGTAAGCCACCAGCGAACCGGCACCGGAGCCACGCCCTGGACCAACGGCAATGCCGTGCGCCTTAGCCCAGCGAATGAAATCCATGACCACCAAGAAGTAACCGGGAAACCCCATCTGGTTGATGACATTGAGCTCAAAATCTAAGCGCTCAACATAGGGAGTTGGATCGGGATTACCGAGCGCAACCAAGCGCTGTGTCAGGCCATCATGCGACACCTTGGCCAGAAACGCCTCAATCGTCATACCTTCCGGCACGGGGAAATCAGGTAGGTACGGCGTGCCAAGCGGAATCGTTACGGTGCATCTACGCGCAATCTCAACGGTATTGGCTAGTGCCTCGGGAATATCCGAGAACAACTCAGCCATTTCTTCTCGGCTGCGGAGATACTGCTGCGACGAATAATTTTTGGGTCTGCGCGGGTCATCAAGGGTGCGTCCCTCACCAATACAGACCCGCGCCTCATGGGCCTCGAATTCATCATCGCTCAAAAACCGCACATCATTGGTCGCGACCACAGGGCAACCGCACGCACTCGCTAACGCCACCGCCGCGTGCAAATAATCTTCTTCATGTTGACGACCAGTGCGCTGCAGCTCCAGGTAAAAACGGTCTGGAAAAATGGCCATCCATTCACGGAGCTGCTCGGCGGCTTCGTCCATACGCCCCTGCAGCAAACTCTGCCCTATCGGACCGAGTCGACCACCAGAGAGCGCAATTAATCCGTCGGCATGCTCTGCAATCCACTCACGTTTAATACGCGCCTGACCTAGTTGCTGCCCCTCACGCCAAGCACGTGAAATCAGCAAAGTCAGATTTTTATAGCCGGTTTCATCCTGAGCCAACAGGCAAATACTGTGACTACGGCCGGCATCGAGCGGATCGTCCAACCAAAAATCCGCGCCGACGATGAGCTTAATACCATTGTTTGATGCCGCCTTGTACGCTTTGATCAAACCATAGAAGTTGGTCAAATCCGTTACTGCCACCGCGGGCATGCCCAACTCAAGGCAGCGTTTCATCAACGCGGGAATACGCACCAATCCATCGACGAGTGAGTATTCCGTATGCAAGCGCAGATGAACAAATTCAGTCATAGATATTTTGACCGCGGATCCAATAAGTTAGATAAAACTGGCGCACTCACTGGCGAGCCAGTAATCGTGCGACGGGCCCAAAACTACGCCGGTGCACTGGGGTGACCCCCAATGTTTGCAGCGCCTGTAAATGCGCTTTTGTAGGATAGCCTTTGTGCTGGGCAAAACCATAGCCCGGATAGGTATCATCCAATGCCACCAACTCTGCATCGCGTTGTACCTTGGCAATGATCGAAGCGGCACCAATGGCCGGTTCAATGGCGTCGCCGCCAATAATAGCCCGCGCCCGATAATGCCAGCGCGGTAACCGATTGCCATCGACAAGCACCCAATCCGGTTGGATCGACAAACCTTCAACCGCCCGCTTCATGGCCAGCATCGATGCATGCAGAATGTTTAGATCATCAATTTCGGCCACATTCGCCCGGGCAACACACCACGCTACCGCGGTTTGTTTGATATCCACAGCCAAAGCTTCACGTTTTCGCTCACTCAACTTCTTTGAGTCAGTGATACCTGCAGGGATATCCGCACCCAAAATAACCGCAGCGGCAACGACATCACCCGCGAGTGGACCGCGACCGACCTCATCAACCCCCGCCAATATGCCATAGGGTGTGTCGGACCCTAAATCGTTCATCGTCGGGCAGCCACCAGATCATCGAGCGCGTCGGCGCAGCGGTTGGCAAAATCACCGCCGATCATCTCAGCCAGCGCATCAAACGCGGGCACCTGCACATCGACGCCGTATTCGATTACCGACATCATGGCGCGATGCAACGATTCAGGATTGGCGGAATCTTGCAGTAATTCCGGCACGACCTCCCGCCCGGCCAAGACATTGGGCAAACCGACGAAAGCCGTGGTTGCCATGCGTGATAACAGCTGCCATGAAAACCATGCCATACGGTAGGCAATGACCATCGGTTTACGTAAGAGCATGGCTTCGAGGGTCGCGGTGCCCGAAGCCAATAGAATGTGATCTGCAGCGACCATCGCCATTCTGCCGCCACCGTCAACGACCGTCACGGGTAATGAGTAGTTCGCCAGTACCGCCTCAATTTGTGCGCGACGCGCGGCGTTCGCGGCAGGTACAACATAGCGAATCGTCGGGTCGCTCGCGGTTAACAACCCCATCGTCTCGGCAAAAATGGGCATTAAATGCGCGACTTCACCCGCACGGCTGCCGGGTAATACTGCGATAAGGGGCCCCGCTGAGCATCTATCGTCTGCGGTTAATCCCAGTCGCTCCCTCGCAGTCGCCTGGCTGGGTAAGTGTGCCAGTTCCTCAATGAGTGGATGACCCACACAGACCGCAGGCACATCTGCCTCGCGGTAAATATCGAGTTCGAAAGGCAACAAACACAGCATCAGATCAACCGCTTTAGCGATCTGTTTCATACGACTCGCGCGCCAAGCCCACACAGACGGACTCACCAAATGTGCCGTGGCGATACCGGTAGCGCGCAGTTTCGCTTCGAGGGTCAAATTAAAATCAGGGGAGTCAATTCCGAGAAAAACATCGGGTGCAAAGGTGCGTTGCTGTGCAAACACGTCGCGCCGTATTTTTAGCAGCTCGGGCAAGCGTTTAAGCGGCTCAACTAAACCAAATACCGAAAGTCGGTCCATCGGATAGAGGGACTCGAGGTGTTGCGCTTCGAGCAGCGGCCCACCCATACCCGCAAGAGCCAGTGTTTGATGGCGCTGACGCAAAGCCCGCACCACGGAGGCGCCAAGGATATCTCCCGACGCCTCCCCAGCAAGCAAACCTAATCGCATCGCATCGTCAGACACTAGCGAACGATACCGCGCTCCGATGCACGCAGAGACTCGATGAGTAGCTCTATTTGCGGCGTTTCGGCAACCATCGTTTCGAGTCGCTGAATAGCGGCGTCTAGGGTCAGCCCCTGACGATAAACAATTTTGTAGGCACGCCGGAGCTCGCTGAGTGTGTGCGGTTCAAAGCCACGACGCCGCAAGCCTTCTGAATTAATCGTTTTTGCCTCGGCGGGTGCGCCGGCCACGGTCATATAAGCGGGCACATCTTTGCCGATGGCCGTGCCCATGCCACTAAAACTGTGTGCACCAATTTTACAAAACTGATGCACGAGGGTGTAGCCACTCAAAATCGCCCAGTCACCCACAATGACATGGCCCGCTAACGCGGCGTTGTTGACCAAAATCGTATTATTGCCCACCACACTATCGTGGCCAATATGGACATACGCCATGATCAAATTGCGATTGCCTATTCGCGTGAAACCCTGATCTTGAACAGTGCCTCGGTGAATCGTGACGTTTTCGCGAATAATGTTGTCATCACCGATATACAGTTCAGTGGGTTCGTTCTGATACTTCAGGTCGGGAGTGGCCTCGCCAACACTTGAGAACTGATAAATATGGTTGCGGGCACCGATATGTGTAGGACCGCGAATAACCACATGTGGCTCGATGATTGTCTCCTCACCAATAACCACTTCGGGGCCGATAAAAGACCATGGGCCAATTGTGGCTGAATCAGCCACCTCTGCCTTCGGATCGACTATGGCAGTTGGATGAATCATCGATTAACGATCCGCACAGAGAATGGTAGCGGAGGCGCAAAGCTCGCCATCGACCCGCGCCTCCACAGCAAACTTCCAAATACCGCGACGCTCGCCAACGATTTCAGCAAAAAGGTGTACCCGATCACCCGGCACACAAGGACGCTTAAAGCGCAGATTATCGGCCCCTACGAAATAATAAATCGAGCCATCAGCCGGGGTTTTACCCATAGTTTTGAAGCCGAGAATACCCGCTGCCTGCGCCATCGCTTCGAGCAGTAAAACGCCAG
>Ga0209137_1003490_pt1 | contig 13165 bp, 8 predicted proteins | sample SaaInl5LU_22_DNA_FD_184642 | JGI IMG/M metagenome (GOLD analysis project Ga0209137, IMG submission 184642) | Marine microbial communities from expanding oxygen minimum zones in the Saanich Inlet - ESP_105LU_22_DNA (SPAdes) (version 2) | ecosystem: Environmental > Aquatic > Marine > Intertidal... | reverse complement strand
TTGATTCTTTTCATTTTCAGTATCAAAAAGCAGTATGTATTTGTTTTGTATTTTCTCGTATTTTTTGATTTCTATAGGGACATTAAACAATACACTATTTAATGTAAAAAAGGTATGCGTATAAATAACTTTAGTGAAAATGCCGTTATCTAAAATTAGATTCGGTTTTGAATCCAAGAAGTAGAAAAAGGCGGGTTCATAGTCTTCTAACTCCAATACAAAAAGATTCATTCTTATTGTATTGTATTTAAAAATGTTTAACTGGGTTTTTATAACACTTTTTTTCATAAATGTATAATATATGGAATCCAGTACAGAAGGTCGTTTAGGACTGAAAAAAATACCTTTAACCAAGTGGAAAGGAAAAACGTTTTCTCAAATAAGTTCTGTATTGCAGAAAAATAAAAATGTGTTATCTAGTGATGCACCTGTACATATGTTATTGAGACCCATGCCTATGAAACACTATAGGCGCGAAATCGCATCCATTTTGCCTTCGTCTAGCAACCCACGCAAATCTCAATCCATTTATTTAGATATGGAAACACCAGGTGGTGCAGTATTGCAAAGTGCATCTAGTGCATGTACTGGAGTACAAAGAGACATTGAAGTCCCATTGGAAGGTTCGCTTGGGGCACGTCCTTGTAATTCATGTGACGATTCATTGGTGGTCAATACACCGGAATACCAAAATAGCAAATACATTCAATCCTTTTCGGCGGCCGACAATGCACGACGGCGTGTGCGAAGTTCGGGCATGAATCGTCCGCGATATGACAATGCGAAAAACAATCGTCCGGAGAGTTATGGTTCCGCGTCTCAATATTTACATGGACGAAACAAAACGTTTAAACAAAATCAATTCAATAATTTGCGTATTGAAAGTGCCGCCAATAGTGCGGAAAATGTATATGCATCCAATACAATTCAATATTGTGGCAATGGGTCATCTATGACCGAATACGTTCCTGTATATTATAAACCCAATAATGAGAAATTTGGTGTACAAGGGGCAGTAGACTCCAGCTCGCGGTTGGCCCGTTTAAAATACGATACTATCACAGATACAGGGTCTAAAATGAGGGATGCTTATGGGGCAGAAACAGCAAATGCATTGTCGTATGGTGTTCCGGCGAATGGCTATACGATTAAAGACAAAGTGGGGTATCCAAATATATGTACACCCGTCATTAAGAAAGACGGAACCCTGGTTAAATGTTAGTTAAAGCCAATTCAGGGATATATTTTTGAATCCATTCTTGGCATTTATGGTCAGATGTGTCTTCTTTTATTTCACTTTGAGACAACAATTGTTGTATGTATTCCAACCGGGGTTGACCGAAAATAGAATTGATTTCTTCCATTTTGCTCGTAATAAATAAAGGAATATCTATATTAATAATACGACTCAGCATCAATTTGCTATTCGTAATTTGATTATACAAAGAGAAAATGGTTGTTTTCGTTTTTTCGGTTAATTTTTCGTGTAAAAAATGTTTGCAAACAATGTATTTTTCGCCAGTAGACAAGTCGGACGCACTGGGTTTTATAAAATACGTTTTTTCATAAAAATAAGAAAGCAAACAAAAAATGTCCAATGACAGGGTACTATAACTTTCTCCAAATTTTATAATACACGACCCCTTTTGTTTTTGCATACACAATACAATACAAATTTGTTTAAACAATTCAATGCAATTTTCATATTCTTCGTCTAAATACGCCGAACAAAATGCAACATCCACAAATGGCGTTGTAATCGTCTTGTATTTCTCCAACATGTTTGATTTACATAATATAGTTTCGTCGTTTTTTAAATTGCGTCTTAAATAAGAGATGGATTTAATGGATGCCTTATCAAAATGCAAACTGGTAAATGTACTATAATGATTCCAATTAAAATGCATCAATTGGCATACTTCAATGATTTCAAAAAAAACGATTGAACATTGGGCGATAGTTATTTTATTGCAAAGTTTCTCATAAATGTTTTTGGATTTTTTCCCCCAATGCGGTGTGTTTTCAATTCGATTTTTGATTTCGTTTATATAGTAATATTGTGAAGGGGATATCACACATAATGTATTATAATATGCACATTTTAATTGACTATTGGGATATAAACAAAAACGGGGAAATAAATAATATATCATCGTATTGATTCGTTTTTGCGGTACATTTTGTTGTTTGATGTAATATGGTTGGCTCTTGTACATTTCTTATGATACTTTCATAAGAAGTGTTTATATTATTTGTTCTTTTTCTTTTGCCATAGTTTTTCAACAAATTGTTTTTGTTCGTTAATCGGAATCATGGCGATTTTCTTTTTCGTTTTTTGGGCCATTCTATTGTAAAACGATTGTATTTCTGGGTCGTCAAACAATAAATCTTCCACTATAGGAGAATAATTGTCTTCGTTCAAAATTACATGTTCTTTTTTCACTTTACGTATTTTCTTCGGCTTTGCTTCTGGTTTTGCTTCTTCGTTTGCATCTGGTTCCAAGATTTCGTCTTCTTTTTCATCTTCTTTTTCTTCTTTTTCGTCGTTTTCTTTTATAAGATTTTCCATATTTTTCAATGAGCTGTCGGATAAATCTCGGACTTTCTTGAAAATGAAATAACGGTTCAAAAACGAAATGTATTTTTCATCACTAGTCATTAAAGGTGCGTCTTTGACAAATAATTCAGGGTCATCCGCCAATTCTTTTTGCATCATATTAAACATACGATTAAACAATCCAGTGGATTCATTTAGCCCCATTAGTTTATATTCATCTTTTTCAACCAATACAAAACCATAATCTTCCATTAAACGTTTGAAATATTCAAAATGGACCAAATATTCTATAAACATCTTATCAATACTTTCTTGATACACATGGATGGGTACTCCTACACTTGTCTCATCATCCAGAAATTCATTCATAGTGGAACTATATTTTTTCACAACTTGAAACACTTTTTTCCCATCACGCTCAATCATTATAGATTCACCTTCTTTAATCAAAGTTCCGTTGCCTCGCTTATACAACATCTTGAATATTTTTTGACCATCAAAACAGGTACCTATAAAATATCCATGTAGTCGTGTACATTGTGACAAATTGCGTAAGAAACTGTGTAATGTGGTAGTATTTTCAAAGAAATAGTGCATCGCAAATTGACACGAACTAATATGAAATCCTTCTTGTGCAATACCATGTTTAAATACGTATTTCTTGTGATTCATATTTTTACCAATGCCAAATACGGATTGCACTAAATCTTTTCCTAAAACGTCATCAAATGCCTTTTGTTCTTTTCTAATATTTAGCGAACTATTGCCTTCTAAAAACAATGCTCTTAGTTTCATATTTTTGTCTTTTTTACGGGCAGTTAAATAACGTACACATGCCCCGTCTTCTTTATTGTGAATATTGTCGCCGTGATTGTCAACCCCCATCACAAATGAAACATTGGAACGCATCCATTTAGACAAATCACCGCCTTTTCCAACCGCATAATCCAATAACAATACATTGTCTACATGCATACGATTTCGCAAATAATTCGCCACTCCTTCAATCAACTTGCTTTTAACATATAAATTATGGAAATGTCTCAATGATTTCGTGTATGGTGACGAACGTTCAATTAAACTATAGTAAATCCCATCCGTCGTTTCCACCGATGAAACTGTTTCCGCACCGCATATCATTTTCTCAGTCACTGGATAATGTATAGATTTCCAATTGTCATTGGCAGTAACGTAGTTATTCATGGATTTCTTGCCTTCACGCAGTTGTTGCGTTTTATCAAAACGGACCCTCAGGGGTACCCATTTCCATGGCCCTTGTTTGGTGTCGTCGTCTTTGGCGTATTGGAATTCCACTATAGTATCGTCGTCAAAGTAATCGCCTTCAACTGTTTTCATGCGAAAGGTTTGGAAGCCGGTTTTAGTTAATGGCATATGGCACAAATAGCTTTCCGGGTGATAAGGAACGGTAGGTACAAATGGCACCGCGTCGTATTTGGATTCGTCGTTTTTTCCATAATTGTCTTTTGGAATGTTATCAAACAATACGTCGTCAAATGGGTTCATAAAGCCATCGCGCTTTTTGTCAAACCCGCACATTAGCATTAAGGTTTTGTATTCTATGGCTTCATTCATCATGTTGCCATTTTCATGAACCACGTGTTTAACTAAATCTTTTCCATCTTTGTCTTTGACTGTAGTGACTAAGAAATCAATTGTGTTGTATGTTGGCGGTTTCCATTTGAAACTGTGTTTCCAGGTGAATTTCTTGCCATTGATTTCGTTGGCTTCGTGCATTTTATTGCCACCTACACCGAATTGCATAGGTGTAAAAATGAGTCCATCAATTTCATAGTCAAAATGGTCTCGTTTTTCCCATATGCGTGAACATGCTTCAAAAATGGTTTGATGATTTCCGCACGATTCAAAGTGTTTGACACGCATGTGGAATTTGCAAACCGAATTTTTAGTCACGTGTTGCAATTCCAGCATTTGGTGGAATTTATTCAATAAAGACAGCCGTGTTTTGTCTTCTAGTATAGATTCATCATTTGTCATAAATGGCAATTCTCTCACGTGTGCGTCTTTTTGCATTCCGCCGAAATAATAAATGTCAAATGCGGCATATATAAACAGTCGTTTGTTTTCTTTACCATACATAATAAATTCTCCATCTAATAAGGAATCAAAACAGTTTTTTTGTTTGGTAATTGCCCCGGTAAACAATACTTTTAAACCATATGTAATCAAATAGATTTTACCCGTTTTATTTACATACATTAATGAACGTTCGCCGTCCGCTTTTTCAGTGACACTATAGTCGTTTATAATATAGGGTACCGATGACAATTGGTCTCTATTGCTAACCACATTTTCCAATTGCATAGGAATAGAATTGGGTCCTACGAAAAAGGGATATGGATTTTTACTTTCTTTCCATGAATCGCCATACATACGAATCATGTAATCATGTAATGCGAGTTCTTGTTCGTCGTATGAAATTGGGTATGGGGTACCTTGAAGTCCGCTTAATATAAGTCGGATGCAATGCCGTATTTTGGTCATGTAGAGTTGGAATTTGTTTTCGTCTCTAAAGTGTTTGGTTTTTGCGTTGTCTAGTTCCAATTCAATTTCATATACGGGGGGCATAGTAAATACGGAGGCTTCTTGTATGGTTTCAGTGGGTATGGGGTCTTTTTTATTTGTGGTGCGATTGACGTGTTTGCGATTGGTTTTGACAATACTCAAGTCCACGAATACGGGATATTCGGGGTGATAAAATCGTACGCGATTAATGGACCTAAATACTTTTTGTGAAGTATTCCAATCGTAAAATAGTTTTTTTATAGGGGCATAATTGCTAGTGATGCGATATTCTTCCTCTTGTACATAAGCCACGTTGAAGTTGAAATCTTGGAATCTTAAATGTTCAAAGTTTTTATTTGTTTGTTCGTTTAATATTTTTGATTTTTTAGTGAATTTAAGGTCTTCTAAATGATTATATTTCAATTTCATTTTTTCTAAATCGTTATGTTCGCAATAAGATTGTATTAATTGAACCCCGTATATTTCAGCACGTATGTTGGACGATTTCATTTTCACCCTTCCGCCTTCTTGTTTGTGTGTTTCTTTTTGGTCGGGTTCTTTTTCTTGTTCTTTTTGTTCTTGTTCTTTTTCGAGTGCTTTAGGAGGTTCTTCATGAGCTCCAACAATACGATTTGGAATAATACGTAACATTTGCATACCTTGAATCTTGTCGGTTTTCCAACCATTTTGCGTTAATAAGGTGACTACATTTTGATAATCTACACTAGAAATCGGTTTGGCTTGTTTTGGATTCGTACCAAACCGGATTTCTAATTCAGGACTAACATTTCTTGTATTCAGTTCGTTTTGCACTTTACTGCAATTGACTAAATAATGTCTCACCGTATCCTCAAAATCTTTAGATGATGCCATAATTACGAAACTATAGTGTATAAGAAGATTAAAAAAGATATTTTTAATTTTCTTTTTCAATTTTATATGAGTAAACAAATTACCCCAGGTAGAATGGATTTAATCTTTTCCTATTGGATGTTGTTATGGTTTTTCCTATATATTGCAAAAATCATACCATACAATCCAAAATGGCTTTTTATAATTGCGGTGGGTTTCACGGTCTTTCAAATGTCAATTATGATTTACTATAAAAAAAAAATGGAATATGTGTTGGCCTTTCTAATTGCGAATATATTCATTAAATTCATTCCATTGTATTTCTTGTATAGTCATAACACGACAAAAGAAGACGTTTATGCAATGATTATTGCGTTAATAGTGTATTTTGGATGGTTAAAAATAAATGACAAAAATATTTATAAATTCTTTATTGAATACATTACACCGAGTGATACAGGAAGAAAATCATTTCCAATTTCTAATTTGGTAACCAATATTATGGAAAAACTGTAATCGGTATGATAATTATTATTATAATTATTATAATTATCATAAATGTTATTATAGTGTGCTCGCTTCGCTCGCACGAAGTGCGATAATCGCATACAAATCATTTTTCTTCGTTTTAGGTTCATATTTTATATTCATTTTTATGGCAAATGATTCCAATTCAGAGACTTTATAATTAGATACTCCTTTAAACGGCTTTTCATAACTCATAATATACACAAAATGGTTGACAATATATTCTAAACCATACAATTGTTCATTTGTGTCTAAATAATATATTGGATTGGATTTACGGGTCCTATACAACACATATGTCGGATACAATTCTGGGTTTTGTCTCAAATACGTCACATATGTTTTCTTTTCTATATCGGCAATATAAATATTACATTCGTAATAAGCACATACTAAATAAAGGGATTTCCAAGTCAACCGTGGTTCGGTTAATATATCGGATGCCATATTGCCACAACCACATTTAGTAATTTTCGTTTGCAAACAATTGTTTAATTTAGACGAACCGGTTTTATGAAAATACGATGACATTTCATTTTTCTCTTTCATTTCAACATTTCCATTGTTTTTTGTGCGATTGTATTCATGAATCCCATATTTGGCTAAAAATAATGTCCAAAACAGTGGGTCTTGACATTTTTGAACATAACCTAATCGTTTCCTACATTTTTCTTGTATGGTTTCTTCTTGTATATTTGGCATTGTGATTGGATTATTGTCTATAGATTCTTGATTTTCATTATCCATATCCATTTTATCGTCAATATTCATCATATGTGATTCGCATAATTTCAAATCGCAATCACTATAATCATCTATAGTACTAATTATTGAATTGGTCCAATACATTGTCATTCGTGTACGCAAAACTATACTAAATACTGTTCATATTCTTTTGTTTGTAATTCAATTTTATCAAGAACATTTTTTTGAGTGGAGACGTAATCAATATATTTTTCTATTTCTTGTACGGCTTCTTCGGGTACAGTTGAAACATTGACCATTACACCTCCTTTGTTTTCGTTTAATTTAACGGCAGGATATTTACGCAATATTGTTCCTATAACTACATGTTCTTTCGGTTCCAACTTGTTAATTTTTTCAATCAATTGAGACATATTTGTTTAAATAAAGCATATTTTATTTAAACTGTTTTTAATTATAAAATGAAATGGTTGTAAAAAAAAGTCCCCCTTTGTAAAAATACTATACCTCAAATTATTTAGGTTTAGGCATTAAATTCCCGATAACTTCAATACATGAATCATTTAATTCAAAACGCGAACCAATCACTTTTACATCAATTTCGTCTTCTTCTTTGATTGTATTGTAATACGAATTGTCCGCAAAATGGTCTCTGATTACAAACACTGTAACCGGAACATTATTTCGGTCATCATATGCATTGGCATGAATACCGGCTTTTGTCACGCTTTTCACTTTGCATTTATTTATCCATGTACCTTCGGCTGGATTGCATATTTTACATTCAAAAATCACGCAAAATTCCACTTTGTCTCCTTTTACATTTCCACATGAATAGTTTTTTATAGTTACTGTATTGGGTTTCACATAACCTTCAGATATACACTTACCTTCCACAAAATGCATAATTGTTTGTTTCAAATTTTCTTTCGTTTTAGAAGAACCAATATGTTGTGGAAATAACAATACATTCATTTCCAATAACGCATTCGTATATAGCGCAACATTATGTTGGGTAACTTTATTATTTTGGGTCATTTTGATTTTGTTGGCAGCCATTGTTATATATATAGTACATTTAGTTTCTAATTCATTTTTTCAACTTTTTCTTTGTTGCGTCCGACCAATCCGACTTTTCTTTGTCATAAACCAATAAACTAGGATGAATAAAGAGAGACTCTTGGTAGTTTAAAAACCATGTTTCACCGGATGTTTTCGTATGGTGTCTCAATAACACTTCAAATACAACACACAATACTTGTTTATAGATATTGAATCCTTCAAAAAGAGTTTCATTGTGATAATGTTCTGTATTCGGTTTATCTAAATAGTTCAATAATTCATTGATTCGTTTTATATTGGTAGGTTTCGGTTCTTGAATACAACGTGCCCCTTTACTATTCCGACCTTGAAATAAATCCTTGGTTTTAAATTCATACACGTTTTCTTTGGAAATATACGAAACATATCCTACCATAGATTGATTCACATTGTGTTTATTCAATTCATTTCGGACTTTTGAGAGAAGACCTTCTAATTTATTGTATTTTTCATTTACTTTAGGCATTATTTTCTCAACATCCACAATGAAATCCTTGCCATCTTCCCATTTGCCACCTTTCCACAATAACAATTGGTTTTCCGAATCATTACCTATATATATTCCTATAATATCATCCTGTTCAATTATTTCTGAACGAAAGTAACTATAAATTACATCATTGAGAGAAGTATACGTTTTGACCACATTTCTCTCAAAATCTTTTTTTTCTTGGAACAATGTTTTAATACAAACCATTTTGTCATTGAATGATAATGTTTCAATATAGTGCAAAATTAAATAATACACTACATCTTCTTCTTTCAAATCATGACGTGTTGTCAATATTTGATATCCCATTTTCGCAAAATCCGTGAATTTATTCGTCGTTTTGTGGACATATGGAATAGTATTGGTAATACTATCCATGTTTTCTTGTATAGTAGATTCAATACGTCCATAATCGTTTTCATTGTATTGTACCGAAATGCGTGGTTGAGGTTCGTCCTCTTTCTCTTTCTCTTCCTCTTTCTCTTCTTGTATTTCTTTCTTTGAGACAATTTCAATTAGATTCGGGTCGTCTGGAACAATAGGCACTTCATTTTCTTCCGGCAATCGTATAGTTGCATGAGACGGTTTATGGTCTATAGGTGCCATACGTTCATATATGGAGGAATGAATATTGGTGATTTCAATGGGTTGGAAACTATAATAGTCCCCTTTTTTGATTAAATGCCCCTGTTTTCCTTTATGGGTCAATCGTTCTTTGTTTTTGAGAAAAACGCCTAAAGTATAATAAATATCCTGGATGTTATAGGGTTTTCCAACTTGAATGGATTGTCTCAATGACTCTTTTTTATAAGCCGGTTGGTCTTGAAACAATTGTCTAATTCGTTTGGAGATTTGGTCATAGCTGCGACTCAAATGCGATATGTTATAGGTATGTTCATCCGTTTTCAGCTGTTTTTTAGTGCCATTGCATTTATATTCACATGTTTCCATAAAATCACATTTACTAGAAAACGGTTTGTCTCCGACTTTAAAGTCAATTTTTTTTTGATTAGATGAGAGAGTCAATTGTATAGTAGCATCCATGTTTTCTTCCGTAAAGTTGTTTTGTTCTAAATTCAACATGCAATCCACCGCGGTTTCTTTTAAAATTCGTGTAATATGGCCAATTTGTATCGCTTTCCTCTCAGCTAACCTATACAAATACATATCGGCACTTTCATTGTCGTTTTCACACAATGTAGCATGCATATAAATTTCTACATTGCGTTTCTCAAATGGCAAAGCACAATGGCTCTTGTTTCTCACCGCACGCCCTATAATTTGCTCCATACGACTCATATTGTACCATGGGTCCATAATGTGAACTTGTCTTATGCATTTGAAATCAATGCCTTCACTGCCCGCTTGAGAAATCATGACCACTTTCACCAATTCACCTTCTTTATTGTCTGGATGAAATACCATTTCTAAATCTTTGGCATTGTCTGGTGAGAAAGAACGTGTTCCGGTAATCATTACGTATTTGGCAAACGATTTGGACTTTTCCGTTTTGGGTTTCATGGTAAGGGGGTCAAGAGGCGGTTGTTTTTCCTTCATAAATGATTTAACATGACTCGCATAAGAATATCTCATAAATCCCATTTCTTCTAAAGCCAATGCCATAGGGAGTAACCCACCTTCAATGTATTTAGAATAAATTAATACAATACCGGATGATTTTTCAATGCTTGAGACAATAGAATGGATTTTGCCACTGAATTTTTGGAGATTGTCTTTTTGGAAAATGCGGCCGTGTTTTTCCAAAATGGCTGGTTTATAGCTGAAATTACTATAAATCTTCATATTGGCATTTCCTTGAGGTACGTTTTCCTTTTCATAATCCATAGTATTGAACAATCCTTCGGTACCATGTAGTGGTTGCAATTGTTTTTTATAGTCTTCATTCGGATTTGTCTCAATATGGTTTTCTAGAGCTTCATACGGATAAGTCATATTCAAAATACTCAACGGAGTAATCAATTCTTGGAATCCAAAACCTCTTTTGGCTTTCTTGGTATTTTCATCCATCACGACGCCCTTTTTAGCAAATTGTTCATTTTCCATTAATTTAGCAATAACGGCCAAATACGCATGATTTTGATACGACCCTATTTTCGTTACAAATACATTGTCTAGTACGTATTTCTCAGGTGAATCTTCAATAGTAGACCCATTCATTTGTTTGGTGGGGTAACTATACGTGGCCAACACATGTTCCGGTTCGGCGAAATCTTTCGGATAAATACGATAGGGGAAACTATATGGGTTCTCTCCGCGTACATACGAGACATAACCAATTAATTTCCGTCGCAATAAATCTTGTCCACTTTCTTGTGTAATGACATTGTCGCTACTTACTTTTTCTTGGACAAAACCTCCATCAGAATCAAACAATTGACTTTGTTTTATAGTGGCACGGTTGTCATTTAGATTCATCATATTGACTAACCAAGTAATTTCAGTATGGCTATTGTAAACTGGTGTTGCCGAGAGAAAGACGAATCGTGTGTTTTCACAATACCGAACAATTTTAGACAATATTTTAGATGACCGTTTTTTATCGTCTTTGCTATGGGCCAACATATTGTGTACTTCATCAATGACAATAAGACGATTGTCAAACATATTGCGCAAACGTTTGATTAATTTCAATTTCATTTTTCGTGTTTCTGGGTCATCTTCATTTGAAAGCGGTTCCATATTGATAATTTCGGGTATGTTGTCGTCAATGCGCGTGTCCAGTGTTCGTTTCGCTTTGCTTTTACGTTTGTCTTTGTGTTCTTGTCTCTTTTGGTCGGATTCACTATACAACGCCACTTGTTCATATCCCATAAAACTGTAATATTTTTTGATTAAATTGGTGACCATGGAAATGACTTTTTTTCGTGGGATTCCTTCTACAAATGTGGGATTGATTTCATTTAGCAAGATATTTCCCGCACATGTATTGAGAGACCATAACCCATTGCGTTCTTTTAATTTAGACGGGTCAAACAGTTGCAATTGGAAGTTTTCTTGTACATTGGGAGAGGCAATGACTATTATTTTTTGTTCCACTCCGCTTTGTTTCATGTATTGTCTCATCTCTTCGGTAATACCTATCGCACTACATGTTTTGCCTGTTCCTAAGTCGTGGTACAATAAAAGACTATTGTATGGAGTTTGAGAAGACATGAAATTGCGAACAAATTGTTGATGGGGCATGATTTCAAATGGGGTTTCACATTGTTTGTCGGCCTCTTCTTCAATATTTTTATTTATAGTTCCATTGAATTTATTGGTTTGAAATTCTTGTTTTGAGAGAATTTTCCCGCTAAAATTGGGGTCATTCATGTTTGGATATAGGTAGTTTTTCTCGGATACGTTTTCTTTGAGATAATTGTATTCATTAATTTCGTCTCTAAATGTTTCTTGATTATTGTCCATTATAAATTCTTCGTCTTCTTCTTGTGTTTCTTCTCTTTGTACATCTTCTGATTCCGATTCCGATTCTTCTTTTTCTGATTCTTCTTTTTCTGATTCATCTGATTTTGATTCTATTGATTCTGAATTATCAGATTCTTTAGGCGATTCTTCTGATGTTGATATACCGAGACTTTTAGAAATAGATGCAGGCAATAATGAAGCTAAAAAGGAAGGTTTAGAAGATTCCTGTGTTTTGGATTCCAATACTAGTTCTTCATTATTTACTTTTTGTTCTAGACCACCTGGATTTGGGTTATCTATTTTTGTCTCGTTATCATCTTTTTCAGGTTCTGGTTCTTTTGGTGGTTCTTCTTCTTTAGGTGGTTCTTCTTCTTTAGGTGGTTCTGGTTCTTTTGGTGGTTCATCTTTTGATTCATCTTCTTCAGGTTCTGGTTCCTTATCTGTTTCATCTTCTTTAGGTGGTTCATCATCTTCATCTGTCACATTTTCTTCTATAGGTTCATCTTCTTTAGGCGAAGTGGATTTCCGTGTAATATTATGTTTAGGGACACATTCTTTTGTTTTCGGGTCTCGTACTTGTCCATTTGGGCAACGAGGCAATCCATATTTAGTCAGTTTTCTCGTTTTCCTATATTGCTCCACAGGTACTTCTTGTTGTAATTTCGGGTCCCATCTATATCCTTTTCTCGCCCTCTTTTTCCTTTCTTTAGGCATGTCTGGCAAGGGAGACGTATTTTCCGTCACTTCCATTATACTAAGTCCTATTATTTTTATTCATTGATATCATACGTATACTTTCCAAACATTTTTGAACATTATTTATGACTTCCTTTTTTTCTAAATTGTATGGCCGTATGTTTTGTAAACATTCTTCCAATGTAAACCATTCCATACCACTCACTTCCGATTTTTGAAATTTATGTTTCTTATTACTCTCATCATACGGAACATACATTAAATAA
>Ga0209137_1003488_pt1 | contig 13166 bp, 15 predicted proteins | sample SaaInl5LU_22_DNA_FD_184642 | JGI IMG/M metagenome (GOLD analysis project Ga0209137, IMG submission 184642) | Marine microbial communities from expanding oxygen minimum zones in the Saanich Inlet - ESP_105LU_22_DNA (SPAdes) (version 2) | ecosystem: Environmental > Aquatic > Marine > Intertidal... | reverse complement strand
ATTGCCGCAGGCAAGCCGCGACAAGATAGAAGCGCCACCCAATCGGCCAGTAAACTGGCCTCCCACAGAGGCATCTTATATAAGGATAAACCCCTGTGGGAGCTCAATTTATTGAGCGATAAATCTGTGCTCCAACTGCCACGCTGTCGCGGCTTAACGCTTCGCGTTAATGCGCTCCTACAAGCGGAAAGTTGGTTGTAGGAGCGCATTGCCGTAGGCAAGCCGCGACTTGAATTGCTGATACCAAAATCTAAGGCTGGTAGACTGACGTACAATCGATCGGCTGTTTCATGTCGTTTATAATTACACCGTCATCTTGGATAATTGGAGAAATACCCTTGTACACTGAAGAGGCTATTAGGCGTCTAACTTGGCAATCGCGGCGCGGAATGCTTGAACTTGATGTGCTCTTTGTTACTTTCATGGAGCAGGCCTTTCGGGAACTTGAAGTGTCTGATCAAGATCGGTTTGTGCAACTCCTTGCCTGTGAGGATCAAGAGTTGTTTGTGTGGTTTATGCAGCGAGAGGAGCCTAATGATCCTGATCTTGCTCGGATCGTGCGCTTGGTGCTCGATTGTGTTCAAAAGCGTGGAGTCACTAATGCGGGTTAATGTGGTGTGATTACGCCCATTTAAGATTTTTAAACAGCGTTAAACGTGAATGGTCTCTTAATTTATTCGTACTTTATAGTTTGTTGATTAGAAACTAGGCTTGTATCTAATTAGTTTTTCCTCACATGCGTCCATTGGAATACCACGGAGGGTATCCTATGTTCTCACCACTTAAAGTGGAGCTTGCAACGTCCTTTCGGTTGAAATGGATATTAATCACCTTTCACCTTTTCACAATCATCTGTTTAATGACGAGCGATTTTGAGTTGATAACGCGAGTCACGCTGTCATTAATGACACTGGTGAACTTTTTAGTCTTGTACCTCTTTCCCTACAACCAAGGCGTTAAAACAATTATCTGGAATGCAGATATCCCCCTTTTTATTACACTTGATGAGTTAAAACGTAGCTCTTCTCACCCCCAACCTGTGGGTATGCTGGTATTGCCGTTTATGCTCTGTATAAAAATTAATGCAGTCGCGCCCGTTGCAAACCAGTGGTTAGTTTTACTTCCGGATATGATGTCAAAAGATCAATGGCGCAAGTTAAAGGTGCTGGCTCGTCTATCTGAACTCGAACGTTAAATTTTGGAAGCAAATAAGCCTGTCTTTGGGTTATCGCCTGACAGGCTTGGATCATTATTTGATTTCAAGGGCGATTAGTTATGAATACGTTTATCGATCAGCCAATGAAAATTGTCTGGAACGAGTACTGTATCGTAGAGGTCGGGTTCGGCATCAGGATAATCAAGCGTGTAGTGGAGTCCACGGCTTTCAGTGCGCTTCATCGCACACTGTATGATCAGGTTTGACACAACGGCTAGATTACGCAGTTCGATAAGGTATTTACTGACGCGGTAGTTTTTATAGTAATCCTGAATTTCACGCTGAAGTAGTTCAACGCGGTGCTGCGCACGTTCAAGTCGTTTATTGGTTCTTACGATCCCAACGTAGTCCCACATGAAACGGCGAAGCTCGTCCCAGTTGTGCGATATTACAACATCTTCATCTGAATCAACGACTTGTGACTCATCCCATGCAGGGACATCAAAGTCAGAGTTAATAACTTCGGACATGGATTGAGTGATTTCCCCAGCCGCTGCGCTGCCATACACAATGCATTCAAGCAATGAGTTAGAAGCCAAACGATTTGCGCCGTGTAATCCTGTGAAAGCTGTCTCACCTATAGCATAAAGCCCTTTTAGATCGGTTTGGCCTTTGTTATCAGTAACAACGCCGCCGCAAGTGTAGTGGGCGGCTGGCACCACAGGAATTGGTTCTTTTGTAATATCGATGCCAAGCTCTAAGCATCTAGCGTGAATAGTGGGGAAATGTTCGATGATAAAGTCTGCTGGTTTGTGCGATATATCTAAGTACATGCATTCACTACCCAGTCGCTTCATCTCGAAGTCGATTGATCGAGCAACTATATCGCGGGGTGCAAGCTCGGCACGTTCGTCAAAGTCCTGCATAAAGCGTGTGCCATCGGGTCTGATTAATAGACCACCTTCACCTCGCACAGCTTCAGTTATCAAAAAGGATTTTGCTTTAGGATGGTATAAGCAGGTGGGGTGAAACTGATTGAATTCCATATTCGCTACACGACAGCCTGCCCGCCAAGCCATGGCTATGCCGTCACCTGATGCACCGCCATCTGAATTCGTTGTATACAGATAAGCTTTTGATGCGCCACCCGTTGCTATCACAACACTGTCCGCCAAGAACACCTCTACGCGATCACTATCTTCATCTAAAACATAGGCACCAATGCAGGCATTTTGAGGGAGATTGAGTTTTCGACGTGTGATCAGATCAACACCGATGTGGTTTTCAAAGAGAGTAATATTACTAGCTTCGCGTGCACGCTCAATTAAGGTTGTCTGGATTGCTGCGCCTGTCGCGTCAGCTGCATGGACTATTCGACGGTGAGAGTGCCCACCCTCACGTGTGAGGTGGTAATCAGAGCCGCTTCTTGTGAAGGGAACGCCCTGATCGATTAGCCAACGGATACTTTCAGGTCCGTGCTTTACCGTTAGATCTACACTGTCTCTATGGCTTAAATTCGCGCCCGCAATAAATGTGTCTTCGGCATGGCTCTCGGTGGTGTCACCCTGCTCAAATACACCTGCAATGCCGCCTTGTGCATACCAGGTTGCCCCCTGTTCCAGACGACCCTTGCTAAGCACGGCAATTTTTAAATGCTTAGGGAGGTTGAGCGCAAGTGTAAGTCCGGCCGCACCGCTGCCGAGAACGAGAACATCGAATCGTTTAGCCATATCGTTTTATGAATCTAATATTTTAGAGTGTTGACGCTATTATGCAGAGTCTTTTGCGACTTTAGTAATGGTTAGCAATAAAAATTTTCAATGGCAGGGAACTTTATCGCCCAAATAGACTCTTAATGGGTGTAGCGCGTTGAATCTGCTTGAATTTAGGTTGGTCTACGCCACATACTTTCTTAGTGTATCAAGTATTAGATGATTGATACCTAACAACAGGATGCGGTGTGACGAGTTCAAGCCAGAAAGATACAGACCAGATTTTAGTTGAGCGTGTACAAGCAGGGGACAAGGGTGCCTTCGATCTGTTAGTAAAACGTTACCAGCATAAAATCATCGGCTTGATAAGTCGTTATGTGCAGAATCCTTCCGATGCGTTGGACGTTGCTCAAGATACCTTTATTAAGGCATACAAAGCGCTAGATAGTTTTAGAGGTGAAAGCGCCTTCTATACTTGGTTATACAGAATCGCTACGAATACGGCGAAAAACTATCTGGTCACCAAGAATAGACGACCGCCCGGTACTGATGTAGATATCGATGACGTTCTCCAGGCTGAATCGGAATCTGAGTTGACGGACATTGAAACACCCGAAAATAATCTGTACCGCGATGAGCTCTTTAGTGTCATGGCCTCGACGCTAGAAGCTTTACCTGAAGAGTTGCGCGTTGCGTTGACCTTACGCGAACTAGAAGGGATGAGTTACGAAGATATAGCCGCGGTCATGGATTGCCCTATAGGAACAGTTAGATCGCGGATTTTTCGCGCTCGTGATGCGATTGATAAAGAGATAAAACCCCTGTTGTCAGACTAGACTGACACGCAAGAGGAATATACATGTCGGACAAATATGAGAGTATCTCCGCTTTGATGGATGCTGAAGCAACTGAGCTTGAGGTGCGTCGTATCCTTAAAGGGGCCGCTAACGATTACGAGTTGTCTGAGACATGGCGCCGTTATCACTTAGCGCAGGCTGTGCTTAAAGGCCAGTCCATTCACTCAACTGTCGATATAAGTTCGGGTGTAATGGCGGCTATAGACTCGATTGCGTCGCCAACTGATAGTAGCACCCATGCATCAGACGATTCACAAGTCGATAAGCGAAAGGACCGCTGGTATCAGGGAGCGGCCAGCATGGCTGTTGCTGCATCGGTTACTCTTGCCGTACTGATTGGGGTTCAGACTTTTTCTAATGACACAGGTATCAGTGAAGTTCGCCAGGCAGGTGTTATCGAACGCTTAAATGCTAATTCTAATATCTTGCCGACATCGCTAGCGGGGCAGCAAGCAATTGAAGATGAAGCGCATGTCATTGAAGTTATTCGTCTTTCCGAAGATATGCGTGCATCAATTAATGCATACAGGTCTACGCTTAGTGCTATGAATGCACCCTGGTCACCTAGTTGGTTGCCTCAGGGTTATGCTGAAACAGGTATGCAGGTGTCAGATCAAGGTACGACGCGTTTGTACCGCAATGGGGACGCGCTATTAACCCTAGCAGTTCAGCCTGTAAATGAATCTGCTCCTAATGCTGGAAGTTTTTCAGATCAGGGTGTTACCGCGCTTGGACGAATAGTGGGTGACCATTTCGTGTCTGTTGTAGGGACCCTATCACTGAGTGATGCTGACCGTGTTATTAGTTCACTAAGCTGGAGTGCTAATCCCCGCAAATGATTGAAGAGTCTGCACTTGTCACCCGGGTCGATGCGTCCGGTGTGTGGATTGAGGTTAATCGACGCAGTGCCTGTGCGACATGCAGCTCGCAAGCGGGTTGTGGTCAGAAGAAATTGGTCGATTGGCTGCCCTCAAAACGCGTCGAAATACGTATCGAAAACCCTCTAAAGCTGGTTCTGAGTCAAGGTCAAACTGTCGTGGTTGGCCTTGAGGAGGGCGCCTTACTTCGCGCATCCTTACTTATTTACATGGGGCCATTAATTGGACTCATTTTCTTCGCCCTACTCTTAAATTTTCTTGGTTTTTCAGAAAGCTTTCAGATCTTAGGGGCTATGCTAGGGCTCATGATCGGGTTTATTACAACCCGGCTAGTGAGCGTAAAGCAATTAGCGTTGGGTGACTTCACGCCACAACTTCTGCGTTCACACTGGAACTAATTAATAGTAGGAAGATAGTATGAAGATGATCAGATCTATGGTTGTTGTCTTAGGTCTGGCGCTGAGCATGCCGAGTTGGGCTGCCGAGCTTCCAGACTTCACCGGCTTAGTCAAATCGCTCTCTCCAGCGGTTGTTAATATCAGTACCATTAATGAAGCCAAGCCTGAGCCAGAAAACTCAGGTCCGATGCGGGGCCCTAATGGCGAAGAGATACCTGAAATCTTCAGGGACTTTTTCAGAGGATTCCAGGGTCCAGGTGGCACTCCTCGTGTTAACCCTCAATCTTTGGGTTCGGGTTTTATAATTTCTGATGACGGTTATGTGCTGACGAATCACCACGTTGTGGATGGCGCTACTAAAGTGATGGTGCGTTTAAATGACCGTCGAGAGTTAGAGGCTGAAGTTATTGGTTCTGATAAGCGATCAGACGTTGCACTCCTAAAGGTTGATGCTGTAGATCTTCCAACGCTCAGCATGGGAAGTTCAGACGCACTTGAGGTTGGCGAGTGGGTACTTGCGATTGGTAGTCCTTTTGGATTTGATCACAGTGTTACAGCTGGCATTGTAAGTGCTAAAGAGCGCTCCTTAGAGGGTGACACCTATGTTCCCTTTATTCAGACAGATGTTGCAATAAACCCGGGTAACTCTGGTGGTCCACTGTTCAATTTAGACGGTGAAGTTGTCGGCATTAACTCTCAAATATACACCCGTTCTGGTGGTTTTATGGGGTTATCCTTCGCGATACCCGTAGATGTGGCTATGGAAGTTGCAGATCAACTGCGTGAGCAGGGATTTGTTAAAAGAGGCTGGTTGGGGGTTATCATTCAAGAGGTAACGCGTGACCTTGCAGAGTCTTTTGGGCTTGATAAACCATCTGGAGCCCTGGTTGCCCAGGTTCTAGCGGACAGTCCTGCACTGGCGGCTGGAATTGAAGAAGGTGATGTTATAATCGGCTTCAACGGTCGTGAAATTGGCCTCTCCTCTGAGTTGCCAGCACAGGTAGGTCGAGTTGCGCCCGGCAAGAGCGCTGCTGTAGATATCTACCGCAAGGGTGAGGTGGTGACCATTGATGTAGAGATTGGTCTCTTGCCGTCTCAACAAGAACTTGCTCAATCAAATATGGCGGAAGAGTCTCGTAAGAAAACCAGTCTTGGTTTGAGTGTGCGTGATCTCACTGATGAAGATCGCGAGCAATTTGGGATTGAGTCGGGCGTGTTAGTTGAAGAGGTAAAAGCTGGACCTGCGGCGCAAGCTGGCGTTACTGCTGGTGATATCATAACAACACTCGATGGAGAGTCTGTTAGCTCAGTATCACAGTTACGTAAGCTAGTTGAAAACCTACCGGCACAACGACCTGTTCCATTGCGAATTATGCGCGGTAATAGCCCTGTCTATCTTGCATTGCGAGCTGAATAGCGGCGCACAGTCTAACTGCTTTACAGGAGGGAGCTATGCTCCCTCTTTTTTTAGGAGCTATGCTCTCTCTTTTTATTTAAGAGTTATCGCAAATCAATATTAATTTGAGGTGAGGCTTCATTATGGCGCTCGGATCTTGGTGTCGCATTTCCTATTAATGTTGAGCCAAATCAAGTACAATTTCGAGCCATTTTTGGCCGTTGTGCCGGTATCTATCATCTCTTTTTTGAGTAAGAATTATTGTGAGTACGCTTGATCATATACGCAACTTCAGCATTATCGCGCACATCGATCATGGTAAATCTACCTTAGCCGATCGTATTATTCAGATCTGTGGTGGCTTAACTGATCGTGAGATGGAGAATCAGGTTCTCGATTCGATGGACATTGAACGTGAGCGCGGCATCACAATTAAGGCGCAAAGTGTAACCCTTGATTACCATTCGCGTAACGGCAAAACCTATCAGTTGAACTTCATTGATACCCCTGGGCACGTCGATTTCTCATATGAAGTGTCGCGTTCTTTGTACGCTTGTGAAGGGGCGTTGTTGGTCGTCGACGCAGCACAGGGCGTTGAAGCCCAATCAGTTGCTAACTGTTACACCGCCCTAGAGCAGGGGCTAGAGGTGTTGCCTATCCTCAATAAGATGGATCTTCCTCAGGCTCAGCCTGAAGTCGTACGTCACGAGATTGAAGAGGTCATTGGTATTGATGCCTCAGGTGCAATCCCTTGCTCCGCCAAAACAGGTATGGGTGTTGAAGATGTACTGGAAGCCCTGATCGAGGTCATTCCAGCGCCAGAGGGTGACTATGATGCACCTCTGCAAGCGCTAATAATCGACTCCTGGTTTGATACCTACCTCGGTGTCGTGTCGCTGGTACGTGTAGTGCAAGGTACCCTTAAGCGCAAAGATAAGATAATGGTGAAGTCAACTCGACTGGCCTACCAAGCTGAAATGGTTGGAATATTTACGCCTAAGCAGAAAAAAACCGATATGCTTCGCGCTGGCGAGGTTGGATTTGTTGTTGCGGGTATCAAAGATATTCATGGTGCGCCTGTAGGTGACACACTTACGCATGCTAAAACACCTGATGTTGATGCGTTGCCAGGTTTCCAAAAGGTTCAGCCCCAGGTGTATGCGGGTCTTTTCCCAACAAGTGCAGATGACTACGAGGATTTTCGTGATGCGCTAGATAAGCTCACGCTGAACGACGCGTCACTCTTTTTTGAACCCGAAACCTCTGATGCACTTGGTTTTGGTTTCCGTTGCGGCTTCCTAGGAATGCTCCACATGGAGATCATTCAAGAGCGGTTGGAGCGAGAATACGATCTAGACTTGATTACCACAGCACCCACCGTTGTCTATCAGGTTGAGATGAATAATGGTGATGTAATCTTTATCGATAGCCCGTCGAAATTACCCGATGCTGGCGGTATTCGTGAGATGCGTGAACCGATCGTGCAAGCAAATATCCTGGTACCTCAAGATTACCTCGGCCAGGTTATCGGGCTGTGTGTTGAAAAACGTGGCGTACAGAAGAATATGCAGTTTGTAGGCAAGCAAGTACAGCTAACCTACGAATTGCCTATGGCTGAAGTTGTGCTCGACTTCTTTGATAGATTGAAGTCGGTCAGTCGCGGTTATGCCTCGCTTGAGTACAACTTCGTACGATTTGACGCAGCTAAGCTGGTACGCATGGATATTCTAATAAACGGCGAAAAAGTTGATGCGCTTGCCGTTATATTGCACCGCGATAACTCCATGTACAAAGGCCGACAGTTATGTGAAAAAATGAAGGAGCTTATTCCGCGGCAGATGTTTGATGTTGCAATTCAAGCTGCGCTTGGTGGCAAGATTATCGCACGAACGACCGTTAAAGCCCTGCGTAAAAACGTACTCGCTAAGTGTTATGGTGGTGACGTAAGCCGTAAGAAGAAACTACTCTCGAAACAGAAAGAGGGTAAGAAACGTATGAAGCAGGTGGGTCGAGTTGAGATCCCGCAGGATGCATTCCTCGCTGTATTAAAAGTGGATGGCTAAACTACTATGAACTTAGATTTCGCGCTAATACTGGTATTTGTAACACTGGGGTGTGGTGTTGTCTGGGTCTTAGATAAGGTCTTGCTAGGTCCCAAGCGTCGTAAAGCGGCTGCTAATGCACCAACAGAAGATGCGAAGCTCAAGCTGTTGCAGCCAAATGCGCTGGTTGAAACTGGTGCTTCAATCTTTCCAGTATTAGCTGCGGTACTTATATTGCGCTCTTTTTTGTATGAGCCGTTTCAGATCCCGTCGGGATCAATGTTGCCCACGTTGAAGGTCGGTGACTTTATTCTGGTGAATAAATACCATTACGGGCTTCGCACTCCGGTCGGTAATATCAAGTTTTTAGATAATAACGAAACGCTTCGCGGTGACGTTGTTGTATTTAAATACCCCAAAAACCCGAGTATTTACTATATTAAACGTGTCGTCGGACTTCCCGGTGATGAGATCGTGTACAAAGATAAGGTGTTGTTCATCAATGATGAGCCGCAATCCCAGTCTCTTTTAGCGCAGTTACCTCCGGCTATGCCAGAGCGTTTATTAGTTGAAGAGACACTTGGCGAAGTGCCACACGAGATCTATCGCGACATTCAAGCACCGAATCGAGAGGGTGCTTGGGTAGTGCCTGAAGGTCACTATTTTGTGATGGGCGATAACCGTGATAACAGTAATGACAGTCGCTACTGGGGCTATGTTCCAGATGAACTGCTTGTCGGTAAGGCGGTAAGTGTATGGATGCACTGGGCTAACTGGGCCAGTATTCCTGACTTTACAGAGATGAGAAGCATTCGCTAGCGCGCTGTCCAAGGAGTATATATGCACTCAATGGGTCAACAGCGTGGTATTGGATTTTTAAATCTGCTTGTTGTTTTGATGGTTGGCGGTATCTTTTTTTCCGTGGGGTTCAAACTGTTTAGCCCCTATGCAGACCATGAAACATTTAAATCGATCCTCGAATCAATCGTTGAGGATCCCGAGGAGCTTGCCAAACCTCTGGACACCATAAAGCGTGATATGCAAAGGCGCTTTACGATAAATCAGGTGCGTCTTCCAGATAAAGACTCACTGGTAATTAGGCAGAAAGAGGGCGAGATCTTTTTTGACCTTAAATATGAAATTCGCGTGCCGATGTTTTATAACGTCGATGCCGTGGTTAAATTTGAAGAAAACTACGTAGCAACTAAACCTTGATTCGACCCTTAGAAGATCTCAGGCGTAAGCTTGGGCACCCATATAAAGATGAGTCTCTGCTTGAACTCGCATTAACTCATCGCAGTTGTGGTAAGCGTAATAACGAACGACTTGAGTTCCTTGGCGATGCCATTCTCAACTTCGTTATTGCTGAAGCCCTTTTTAATAAATTTGTGCAGGCACGTGAAGGTGAACTGAGCCGTTTGCGCGCGCGCCTGGTTAAAGGTGAGACCCTCGCTGTTATTGCGCGTGAGTTGGGGCTCGGCGACTTCTTGCGGCTGGGGTCTGGTGAGCTGAAAAGTGGTGGTTTTAGGCGTGATTCAATACTGGCTGATTCCGTTGAAGCGATAATTGGCTCTATTCATTTAGATGCTGGAGCAGAGGCGTCGAAGGCTTTTGTTTTAGCGCTCTATCAAAGTCGCTTAGCCGATCTAGATATGGAAGAGACGCTCAAAGACTCAAAAACGCGCCTTCAGGAACACTTACAGTCGCGTCGTTTAGCCTTGCCCGCTTATGAGCTAGAGAAAGTTCAGGGTGATGCTCATGATCAAACATTTTATATTCGCTGTGATATTGCCTTACTTGAAACGCCAACGCATGGGGTTGGAAGTAGCCGTCGCCAGGCGGAGCAAGAAGCAGCACGCGCCGCATTAGTCGAGCTTGGCCTCAGTAGGAAAGGGTGATGAACAGAGAAGATAGCAGTCGTTGCGGTTACGTAGCGCTGGTTGGCCGCCCTAATGTGGGTAAAAGTACACTGCTGAACCGAATTCTCGGTCAGAAATTAAGTATTACCTCACGTAAGCCGCAGACGACTCGGCATCAAATATTAGGTATCAAAACGGACGATAATTTACAGATTATCTATGTCGACACACCGGGTTTGCATAACGATTCAAAGGGCAATGCGCTTAACCGCTACATGAATAAAGCTGCTTCAGAAGCACTGCGCCATGTTGATCTTGTTGTCTTTCTAGTTGATCGTACCGCTTGGACGGAAGAGGACCAAATCGTTCTTGATAAGCTTGAGTATGCTCGCTGTCCGGTGGTTTTAGCGGTCAATAAAGTTGACCTCCTAAAGGATAAAGAATCACTGCTGCCCTGGCTTGAACAGTTAAGTACTAAGCGTAAGTTCGATGAAATAGTGCCTATATCGGCAGAGAAAGGTCACAACGTTGATAAGTTAGAGGCCTGTGTTGCGAGCCATATGCCTGATGGTGATCACTTTTACCCTGATGATCAAATTACTGACCGTAGTTCAAGGTTTGTCGCTGCTGAGTTAGTGCGTGAAAAGCTCATGCGTAATCTTGGGGATGAAGTGCCTTACGGCACGACGGTCGAGATAGAAGAGTTTGCCCAAGATGAGCGAGGTCTGTTAACGATTAGTGCGTTGATTCTTGTAGAGAGAGATGGACAGAAGCGGATTGTTATCGGTGACAAAGGCGAAAAAATGAAGCAGATTGGCCGCGATGCGCGCCTTGATATGGAGAAGATGTTCGACGCAAAGGTGATGCTTAATCTATGGGTTAAGGTTAAGCGTGGGTGGGCAGATGACGAGCGTGCGCTCGCCAGTCTAGGCTACAAGCACGACTAGGCGATGCAGGCGCATGAAGAACAGCATGCCGCGTTTGTGTTGCACACTCGCCCCTACCGCGAGAGCAGTTTACTTGTCGATCTTTTTGTCGTTAATCACGGCCGACTGACAGTTGTGGCCCGCGGGGGTAGGCGCCCTGGTTCTTCGCTTCGACAGGCTTTACAGCCCTTCAAACAGCTTTCAATCAGGTTCAAAGGTCGTGAAGAGCTCAAGACTTTATTAGCGGCGGAGATCTCCGAGTACCTTCCCGCTTTGAAAGGTCGCGCACTCTTGTGCGGCCTTTACGCTAACGAGCTATTACAACGTCTACTGCATCCGCTCGAGCCAATGCCTCGGCTGTTTCTTTTTTATCGCTATTTGTTGAATGAGCTGATCAGTGAACAGGATTTAGAGGGAGCTTTGCGCACCTTTGAACACCATCTTCTTCGAGAGCTGGGTGTTTGGGAGGATCTCAATCAGTTAACCGAGCCTCAGTATCAATTTTCGCAAACCGATGCATGGCAACCTGCGTTAAACAGGGTAGGTCCTGTATATCAGTTAGACTGGCTTCGAGATATTGAAGCTGATAGGTATACTGACCCTAACGTAAGAAAGGCTGCAAAGCACCTAATGCGCATTAAATTAAACATTCTGCTTGGCGACAAACCCCTGCGCTCGCGTGCGCTGTTTGAACGTCGCTCAAAGCCTAAAGATTAGGAGTTTCAATTGAACAACCCAAATCGTTTGCTCTTGGGCGTTAACATTGATCATGTAGCAACCTTACGTCAGGCGCGAGGTACTAGCTACCCTGACCCAGTCTTTGCTGCGTCAGTTGCAGAGCATGCAGGTGCAGACGGCATAACGGTTCACTTGCGTGAGGATCGTCGTCATATACAAGATCGTGATATTAACGTGCTTGCACAAACCTTACAGACCCGTATGAATTTTGAGATGGCGGTGACTGAAGAGATGCTCTGCCTTGCTGAGACGATAAAACCGGCTCATGCGTGTTTGGTACCTGAAAAACGAGAAGAGCTAACCACTGAAGGTGGTCTTGATGTTATTGGAAATCTAGACACGATTAAAATTGCATGTGAGCGTTTGGCGAATGTAGGAATCGAGGTCTCGCTGTTTATTGATCCTGATTTCAAACAGATTGATGCTGCCATTGAATGTGGTGCGCCTGTGATTGAATTACATACAGGTGCTTATGCTGATACGCATGGCGAGGCGCAGGTTGCTGAGTTAGAGCGTATCCGAGCAGCATCTGTCTATGCGTTCGATAAGGGGTTAATTGTTAATGCCGGTCATGGCCTTCATTACCATAACGTTGAGCCGATTGCAGAAATTCCACAGCTACATGAGCTCAATATTGGGCATGGCATCATTGCGCGTTCTATTTTTGTGGGGCTAGATCAGGCGATTCGTGAGATGTCTCAATTGATGCAACAGGCTGCTGGTAGAGTTGAGGCTGAAAGGTTACGGATACGCGGATGATCTTCGGATTAGGAACCGATATTGTATCGATTGCTAGGATTGAGGCGGCACTAAGCCGCACGCCGGCACTTGCGAGTCGAATATTAACGCCTACTGAGTACTCGCTGTTTGAGACGTCTAAGCAGCCAGCACGATTCTTAGCAAAGCGCTTTGCAGCTAAGGAAGCTACAGTAAAGGCGCTGGGTACTGGCATTGGTCGAGGTGTTGGATGGCAACAACTGCAAGTCGATAAAGAAGAGTATGGTCGACCCGTGTTACATTTGTCTGGCAAAGCGGCTGATATTGCCAATAGCCTGGGTATTACGGCCTGGCATTTGAGTTACAGTGATGAGGTCGACTATGTGGTTGCACAGGTGATAGCCGAAGCGAACGATGCGACTAATCGATTGAGATAGATTCCAGTCTTATATTTTAAATAGTATGATAAACACGTTCTTTATAGCTA
>Ga0209137_1003472_pt1 | contig 13208 bp, 9 predicted proteins | sample SaaInl5LU_22_DNA_FD_184642 | JGI IMG/M metagenome (GOLD analysis project Ga0209137, IMG submission 184642) | Marine microbial communities from expanding oxygen minimum zones in the Saanich Inlet - ESP_105LU_22_DNA (SPAdes) (version 2) | ecosystem: Environmental > Aquatic > Marine > Intertidal... | reverse complement strand
GAGCTAAAAAATGAAGGAATTGCAAGGTTTGTTAAATTCAAACAAATATTGGCAACTTTATTAGTACCTGTAGTTTTTTTTGTAACCATTTACTCATTTACCAATTGGATTTCCTCTTCAATTAGCTTACATACTGATTCAAATATTTCATTTAAAAATATTAATAATATCTTTTTTGAACAGTTTTTTTCAATCTTGATAATTACTGATGTAATTTTATTATTGTTTTCATTTTTTCATACAGATGAATTTCATAAAGTTTTTAGAAACTCAGGATTTATCATTTCTACCATTTTGTTGCGAATTTCGTTTTCAGTAACTGGAATTCTAAACACTATTTTAATAATTGCAGCGATAATTTTTGGTCTTATAATACTCATCATTTACAATAAATTTGAAAAAAATATTGCAATAGAAAAAAGTAGAAAAATGATTCAGAATAAATAAAACAAACAAATTACACATTACAAATTTTTCACAAACTCCAAATGTTCATTTTATAATCCCTATGTATCGCCGTTAGCATTGATTTAAGGTTCAAATCCGAGCTATCGGAATAAGAGAACAGTGTGCTTTTTTCTTTAAATCAATGACACTACACCCACGCTAACCTAAAATTTTAATAAATAGGATTTCCTTCCTAGTTTTGCAAAGACAATAAACAAGCTTATAACTACCCTATGTGCTTCCACGTAAAACAAACCAGCACTGCCAAAGCCATGTCAAAGCGATTTGATGCAGAAATAACATCGGATTTCTTGTTTGCACCTCAAGATCAGATAAATGGGTTTCGTTTTCCGCTGTTGCCTGTCATTACCCAACAAGCACCTACGTTGATTCAGCCTTTTGCTTGGGGATTGATACCAGCTTGGGCAAAAAACGAAGAAATCAGAAAAATGACCTTAAATGCCAAAATAGAAAACCTGCACCAAAAACCTGCTTTTAAAGACGTAGTTACCCAACGTTGTTTAGTCATCGCCAATGGTTTTTACGAGTGGCAATGGCTAGATAGCAAAGGCAAAAACAAGCTAAAATATGAAATCGGCTTTGAAAACGAAGCCCTATTTGCATTTGCCGGTTTTTACTCGCATTGGGTTGATGAGCATACAGGTACTTTCAAAAGCACGTGTACCCTGATTACCACAGCAGCCAATGAATTAATGACGAGCATCCACAACATCAGAAAAAGAATGCCGGTTATTTTACAACAAAAAGACGAGCAATCTTGGCTAAACCAAGCTCCTATTACCCACTTTGCTTATCCATATCAAGTACCGCTTATTGCCAAAGAAATTAGCGAAAATTACCGTTTGTTTTGATTACAAGAGTTTTGCCATAGCAGCTTTAATGATGGCAATATTTTTTTCGCTGTTTGACTTGTTTAATCGTTGTTGCTCTTGAATCATGGTACGCATTAAGTTGATGACTACTTTGTCAAAACTAAATTGTTGGTACTGCTTGCCTTTCACAACCATATCATCCACTACATTCTGAATAGCTTCGGTATTATTGCTTTCGGTGATTTGTTTAAAGGCTTTTTGAAACAGGTTTTTTGTAGTATCATCTCCCGTTAAAAACATACCAGATAACACATTTTTAGCTACAAAAGGCAGTTCAGATTTGTCATTTTCTTCAATAAAAATGCGCGTTAAGGGCGTAGCTAAAATCTGACGAACTTCGTCTGGTAATTGTTTAGATTTGGCAATGGCTGCGGGTTTATCAACATAATACATAGACACCAAGGCTTTGCCCAAAACCGAATACGACTTGCTTTCTAAGGCTTTTAAAAAGATTGGTTTTAGATCGGGGTCAGTCAATTTGCCTAAGGTATGAATCGCTTCTGCTTGCACCAGGGTTTTAGAGTCGTTAGTTGCCATTTTCATGATTTTTTGGATGGCATCCTTTTTGGCAAATTTGTTGATCAAATCGATTTTTTGCAAAGCTAAAATTCGGATTTTATACGCCTCATCATCCAAGGCATTGACGATGGCATCAAACGCATTTTTGTCTTCTTGTCTTTTGGCAACTTCCAACAAAGCGTCTCTTCGGTGTTCAAAATTATCGGCTTTGCGTAGCTGAAAGATATAATCACTTAAAACTTTGTTTTCATTAATATCGCACAACAATACTCCATCCGAATTTACCTGAATCAAGTTGGGTTGTATTTGATACGGAAAGGTAAAGGAAGCATCTTTACCGTTTACAAACACCTGATGTCTTTTACGGGCATTGCCTTCAAAAATATCAATAGCAAAGGGAAACTGAAAGGTGTCTGTTTGCAACTGCACTACGTTTATAGTGACTGTTTTGCGCAAAGTATTGTAATCATACGAAATTTCTAAACTAGGGTGTGCTGCCCCAAAATACCATTGATTGAAAAACCAATTAAGGTCTTTACCTGTAATTTTCTCGAAAATCAATCGCAATTGATGTACCTCAGCAGCTTGATATTGATACTCGTTTAAATAGGTTTGCAACCCTAAGAAAAAAGCATCATCACCAACATATTTACGCAACATGTGTAAAATTGCACCTCCTTTATTATAGCTGATTTCATCAAACATGTCTTCTTTATCTGCATAGTCAAAGCGCACCAATTTTTTATCAACATTTTGTCCGTTTTTATAAGCACTAACTTGCTCGTAAAGATGTATCTCTGCATCGGTCTTTCCGTATTTGTATTCGCGCCACAAATATTCACTGTAATTTGCAAACGATTCGTTGAGGGTAAGATTACTCCAACTTTCTGAGGTTACCAAATTCCCAAACCAATGATGAAACAATTCGTGTGCAATGGTATTTTCATGGATATTTTCATCAATCAATTGCCCTGGTTTTTGGTAGGCTTGGTCACCATGCACTACTGCGGTAGTGTTTTCCATAGCTCCCGAAACATAATCTCTCACCACCATTTGGCTGTATTTTACCCACGGATACTTCACCCCTAATTTGCTTTCGAAAAACCCCATCATTTCTGGTGTCAGTCCAAAAATTGCTTTGGCATGTGGTGCATATTCTTTTTCAACATAATAATCTACAGAGATATTCTTATAAGCATCTTTGATGATTTCAAACTCACCAATTCCCATAAAAAATAGGTATGGCGCATGCTTTTGATCCATTTTCCAATAATCCGTGCGCAGGTTCCCTTTTTTAGTTTGATTTAGCAAAATTCCGTTGGAAAGCGTTACATATTCATTTGGTACTGTAATGTAGATTTCTTGGGTAGTTTTTTGGTTGGGTGCATCAATTGTTGGAAACCAACAACTGCTAGCTTCTGTTTCACCCTGTGTCCAGATTTGTTTAGGTTTGGATTTGATCAATCCGTCAGGATTTATAAAATACAACCCTTTGGCATCTGTAATGGCATTACTGCCTTTTTGATATACTTTTTCAGGTTGTGCAGTGTATTTGATGTATAACGTAAACTCTTCGTCCTTTTGATAGATTTTGGGGAGTTGAATCGTCAATTTTAAATTGTCATCATACGAAAATAATAAGGGTTTTTGGTTCATTTTTACCTCGTGAATAAGCATGGCTTTGGCATCTAACGTGATACTTTTGCTGCTGTAAAAATGAGGTTTTGCAGTAATCCAAGCTTCGCCATTCATCGTTTTAGCTACAAAATTGAAATCGACATTCAGTTTAGTATGCACTAAATTGTGAATTTTTTCTCTTTCAGGTTGATAGGTAGAGTTTTGAGCGCTTATAATTTGTTGGACACAAAGCAGCACTACAAAAAGGATGTTATAAAACTTCATAAGTCATTTTATTATTCTGGGGTCAAAAATAACAAAATACATGCCAGTTGCTGTTAATGCGTCGTTAAATATCATTGGAATTGTGAGTGCAATAAAGTTTTACAAACTTTCGGGAAGAAAAAAACCAAGTATGATTAATGAGACTTGGCTTTTGCATATCGTAAATACTAGAATTTTATGTGCTTACTTTTAAAACATACTGCTAATGTTTTTTACGTTGCTTTCATCTATGGTAATGTTTTGTAACATTTCTAACATTTTTACAGGATTCATATTTTCGCCCAATAATCTTGCGACACCAACACCCACTTCATTGCTATATCCAAAGGCAATGACTTCGCCCAAAGAATCTGTTTCACCAGTATAATATACACTGATATTCATACCTTGCGCTTTCATCTTACCTAAGCTTTTGTAGTCTTTGTTGGTGAAAATATTCTTTAAGGTATTTTTTTCAGCTTCATAAATGGTTTGATTTTTAGCAGTTTTAGCCAAGAATACAACGTTTATTTTTTTTACACTTTTGATGGTTTCTTTGATTTCGTCGGAAACGTCTGCTTTGGCTGAAATAAGAGAACTTACAGGAATATCGCCTGTTATAAACCCCTCTTTGCCGCTGGTTTCTACCAAGTATTTTTGAAGCGATTTGTTGTTGTTGCAAGAAGTAGCCAAAAAAGCAACAAACAATAACGAGATGATGGTGCTAGATTTGATCATGGTGTTGAAGTTTTAATAGTTGAAACAAGTAGTTGAATTGATAAAAATCAAATACCTGTATTTTAAGTTATTATTTATTTTTATCGTTTAAGAACGTATCTGCTAAACTCGACATTTTATTGATATCGATATTACCAGTCAACGAGACCACCATAGACTCTGAGGCTTTGTTGGTTTGCTTGTTTATGCCTTTGATGAACATCAATACTTCGCTTACAAAATCTTTGTTGTTAGACGCTTTTACATAAATTTTGATTCGAGAATCATCTTCTTTGATACGCATCAATTGGGTTAAATTTTGCTTTTTAATGGCGGTTTCAACCATGGTCTCCATTTTGTTTGCTGCCGCTGTTTGATTGGTAGAGAACATTTTAAATTCTTTCAAATCTTTGATCATTTGAAATACTTTCATACCTTCATTGTCATCAATTTTTACATTTTTAAACTTCGAAATCAATTCGAAAGCATCTTTGGTAACAACAACCATATCTACCCCTTCCATGTCTTCTAAAGAATCAAAAAACGTTTGTGCATTACTAACGATTGGTGCAAATGCTAATGCGATGGATAAGAATATTTTTTTCATAATTACGATATTTACTTGGTTTTACTTTTTACTTGGTTTAACGTTTACTTGGTTTATTTTTTATTCGGTTATTTTTTGAACGGCTTTTTCGTAGGTGTATAAAGTAGCAACTGCTTGCTCTCCTTTTTGTAGATTGGTTGATAATAATCGTAATCCTTTTGACAGCTCTGCAAATAGGCGTTCGACTTCTTGTTGTTGTTGGTATTCATCGTATTGTTGCTTGCCAACAAACATACAAGTCAATAGTGCAATGGAGGCTACTATAGACATCCAATAGCGATTTTTACGTTGCGATTGCTTGGGTATTAGCTGAATGGATTTGGTATAACTTTCCTCTTGTGCAGTAGCAAAATAGCTGAAAAGCGGCTGATACTCTTGCAAATGAGGAGCAACATTTCCTAATGTAAAATAGGTCTTAAGGATGACTTCTTCTTGTAAGGTAGTGGTGCCTTCAAAATATTTCTCTACGATTTTTTCTATGTTAACTGATTCCATAGTTGTGTTTTTTAATGAGTTCTTCACGAATTGTTTTTCTTGCTCTAGACAATGCTACTCTAACTGCAGTGGGTTTCATATCCACCATTTTACCTATTTCTTCTAAGTCATACTGTTCTACATCTCGTAATTGAATGATGATTTTTTGTTGATCAGGCAATTGTTCAATGAGTTTGTATACTTGGTTTACACTATCTTGGTATTCTATTTTTTTGTCTAAGGACGTTTCTTTTGCTTCGTAATTGCTGTGTACCAAGGTAAGGTTGGTAGCCTGCTTTGATTTTAATCTGTCGAAACAATAATTTTTAGTCATAGTCATGGCAAATGCCTCAACATTTTTATAATCAGCGATTTTATCTTTACTTTTCCACAGTTTAAAGAACAGCTCTTGCGTGGCATCTTCAGCTTCTTCTCTAGAAACAAGTAATCGTTTTGCCAAACGAAATACTTTGTCTTTAAACGGTAACACTACTTTTAAAAAGTCTGATTGGTTCATTGGTTGTTTTGTTTACTGCTATTTTTTCATCTTCTATAACAGTCGGACAGTATCATGACGAGGGGGAATTTATTTTGTTACAATGAAAATAAAAAAAATAACTTATAACATTAAACAAAACTGATTTTGTAACATTTCCTATTGTTAAATTTTGCTTGCAAATTGCATTTCTTTATATTTAAGAAATACCTTTAATTTCTCATCAAAGATTAAAAAATAGTACAATTAAATTTATAGCAATTTGAAAAAAAAATCAATATTACTATCGAATACAATTATTATACCCAGAATGCAAGCAACTTTTAACTTAGATCGATGATATTTTGTGAGACAAAGAAACCTTACAGAGTTTTCAAAACAAAAAGGTGTGTTTAAAAACAAATCTCTGGGTATCCTTTACAGGTTTTACAAAGCGAATTGAAACACCCCTTTTTTAGCTTTAAAATGGTTACTTAATTTTTTATAAAGCGATTCATTACTAGACCTTTATCAGTAGTTATTTTTGTCAAATAAACTCCTTTAGACAGTGATTCGATATTTATTTGAGAGCTCTTATAGGTTGTTTTTACCAAAGAACCTAATGTATTGTAAATGTCTACTTTTAAAATTTCGGCAGTATTGGATTGAATATGTAATTGATTTGTTGCAGGATTTGGATACAAAGTGATTTCTTTCTGCAAAACTTGATCATCAACACCTAACGTACTGCAACTTGTGCCTACTTTATAAGTGATATACTTGGTCACTGCCAAACCACCTGCAAACGCAAATTTACAAGCATAACTAATGGTCTCTCCGTCTGCAACCCCACTAATGGTTTTGGTAAATATCAACCCAGAAACATTTTCCATTTGTACTTCTCCAAATGGCGATTGTTTCCACAAATAAGCAATCACTCCTGCTCTATTGGTATCTAACAATTGGAAAGTAATTTTTACAGTATTTCCAACAGTTTCAAAAGTTGCTTTATACCCTGTAGAAAAACTTCCTTGTTGCGCTACATTCGAAGTTTCTTCACATTTTTTTACTTCTTGCACTGCAATTGTAATGATTTGTGATTCCGCAGTTGCACCTTCATTATCAGTAGCAATAGCTTTTAAAGAATAATTTCCTACGCTAGCATTGTTCCAAATAAAACTAAATGGCGAATAAGTATCCTCTCCTATTTTAGTAGCACCATCAAAGAATTCAACTTTTGCAATTGTTCCGTCCAAATCATTCGCAGATGCAGAGATTGTAATAGCTGTACCTTGAGAAAAAGAGCTATTATTGGTTGGAGAAGTGATGTTTACTGTAGGAATTGCATTGGCCGTTTCTTGCACAACCACCAAAACTTCACTAAAAGATTCATAAGTACCATCATTAACTGTTACTTTGCATTTATAAATCCCTTTTTCTAGATTAGCAATAGAAGTTACTGCAGCAGTGGCATCTGTAAAATTAATTATAGAAGGTCCATAAATTTGTTCCCACAAATAGCTTAGCGTTTTATTCTCAGGGTGCGAACTAGCAGAAGCATCCAATGTAGCTGTTGTTAAAGGTAAAATAACTTTTACATTATTACCAGCATTGGCAATAGGAGTTGTATATCCTAAAGGAGCTGCATAGCTAAAAGTAAGTTTCCCTAAATTGAATTCACCACTCGTAATTACCAAACGAAGAATGTGTTTACCTTGCGTAAATTCGATATCATTCACCACTTTGGTTGCCCAAGTAATCCAATTTGCTGTCGATGAAACAGAAATATCAGTACTGATTTTCTTTCCATCAATTTCAAAATAAAAAGGACCTCCTCCATTAGAATTTCCTGAAGTATATTTAAAACTCAAATCGTATTTTCCTGCAGTTGCTACATCAATCGTATATTCTAACCACTCACCTGCAGACAACCAACCAATGGTTTTACCTTCTGCACCACTATTGGTTGCATCTACATATTCATTGGTTCTGTAATCACCTTCGTTGTTTTGTGAACCATCAACATAAGAAATATTTTGTCCAATTCCACCTTCAAATTTATCATAATTTCCAGGCTCAATAATCCCAGGAATTGAAAAAGCAACATCCAAATAAGGCATCTGTTCACCCACTTGAATTTTAACAATGTTTGTTACCGAAAAATTAGCATCAACATATACTTTTGCATACATCCCATGAACGCCTAAAGTTAAGTTTTCTGCTTTGAATTGGTAAGGAGCTGTTGTAGTTGATCCAAGTAAGGTAGTGCCATCAAAAAACTCAACTTTCGTAATGCCTGTTCCTGAAGTATTTACTGTTAAATCAATACTTCCGTTCGCAAAAGCTTGCGTAAAACTTGCTGATATTTCTCCAGAAGCTGATGCATCTCTGTTTGTGGCCATTTGACGTGCAGGCACTAAAAGTTGAAATCCGTCAGAAAAAGTAACTGTTTTTGGGGTATTTGAATAATTATGAGACACATATGTTTTTACACCATTTTTTACAAATACAGCAGCAATAGGTTCGTTGGCAGTAATACTTGCTTCTACAGTTCCCATAGCATTCATGCTATGCAACCAATGATAGGTTTGTGCATCTGAAATTCCGAATTTTAAAATTCTGTCAGGATAAGCATCATACATATCAATAGCAGCTTGTGGATTGATAAATGATAAATATTTCCAATACGTATCATGCCATAAATTAGGATTCACTTGATTACCAATAATCCCTGTATTTTGGATGATTTCATTCCATAATTTGGTGGCATAAGCTACATTATGCCCCAAATACAAAGAACCTCCATGAATTGGGTACATTTCAATTCCATATGAAGCAGCAATATCTGCTGTCCAAAAAGTACCATTATCATAAGAATTTCCCCAAACTCGTGAAACCAAACTAAAATTTTGTTGTTGTCTAAAGTTACGTTCGTACATGTCAAACCAATATTCTTCAATCGCAGTTTGTTCGGTGGTGTAAATATAAATTCCTAAATCTGTGATTTCTTGATTGTTGGTAATGCTTCCCCAATGAATTAAGGAAGAGGCAAATTGCATACTTTCAGAAGTGGATTCTTGGTCATTTCCTTGAGGGAAAGTTGCAAATCCATTTGCCCAACTGTGCCCTGCATACGGACTAAAATTTCGTAAAAATGGAAATTGAGCGTCATTTCTGTCAGATGAAGCTGCATCACGCACTAATAAATTAATCATATCTCCCCATTGTGAAGCCCAACCTGGCTCAAATTGCTCCATAAAAGCGGCTGCATGAATGAAATAACCCCAATGAAAATGGTGGTCATTGATATTAGTATCTTGTCCATGACCTGAAGGATAGCCTAATAAGGCAGACCATGTATTATTATAGTAAAATAAAAACGCTTTTTCACCCGATTGATAAGATAACCAATTTTCTAAACGCTGTTTTACAGTGGCAATCATTTTGTTTCTTGCAACCGTATTTCCCATTTGATCTGCAATTCGTGCCGTTTGAATCAAACGATTCATCACCTGACCTTCGTTGTATGAATCTGTCCAATCAGACAATCCATCATTTTCGATACTGGCAATTTTGGCATCTAAATCAGCCGGATTAAAACCTTGACTGTAATTTGATAAATAGGGTAATGTTGGTAAAATTCCTTTAAAGGTATTTTCTACAGAAAAGGTATTTCCTTTCATTGTTTTCATAGCTCCTCTTACTGAACTGTAGGTGTATTTTGTTGGAACAGGAGAACTTGGTGCTAAATTATTCCATTGATGAGGTAATAATCCTAAAAGCATTTCTGTTTCTGAACCTTCTTTTACATCCGTTATTATGGTGAAATTAGTGGTTACTTTTGAGGTTGAAGGATTAAAATCCCATGTAGTTACTGTATTTGTAGGAAAAACGTACGCATATTGTTTGTATTCTTGTGCAACTGAACTCACATTTGTATTAGATTGTGGTAACATTGCCATAGACCAATAGGTTTTTCCATTTAATGTAGATGTGTAAACATTCCCTGTGTTTATCCAAGTACTTCCTACAGGTGCATAAAATACAAAATCAGCACCTGCAGCAGCATTTTCTATAATTAGCAACTCATTATTTACAGTTACTGTTCCCGAATTTACTTTGATTTCTGCGATATCATCAGCATCTTTTTCGAAATATAAAAAAGGCATTCCAATTCCTGCCGTTGTTTTTAATTCATGCGTTGCATCTTTCCAATTCATAGTTACTGTCCAATCAGAATAATCAGAAACCATAGTTTGAGTAGTTGATAATCCTGATACTTTTACTTCGATTGGTGCAGAATCTCCGATTACTCCCCATGGAATGTAAGTTACAATCAATCCGTTATTAGTGGTTTTCATGGTCATGGGATAATTGAATAAATTGTCTGCATGATTTTCTTTTACCAATTTTGACCACCAATCATTGGTTGGTACAGGTTTGCCAATGGCATTGCAAATCAATTGAGGCGCTCCAGAGGGAAACCCATTTCTTCCAGCAGCATCAGTTCCTGGAAAAGTATTGGTGTAACTACCATTACCGACTTGTGTTGTTTGAGAAAAAAGATTGATTGACAATACTAAAATTAGTATTTGAAAGATTGTGTAGATTTTTGTGTAACGCATGAAATATAATTTTTGCTAAACTAATCCTTTAATCTACAAATTTCAGGAAAACCACCAATACAAAAACAATACACAAAAAGCATAAAAACAATACAAATAAAAAAACTGCTAAAAAATTTAACAGTTTTTAAAAATCATGGATTTAAGAAAAATCTACTCAAACTTCGTATCGAATTTGATATAGTCTAAAAACTCTCTTTTAGTTTCTTTCTCTTTGAATTTTCCACCAAATTCTGCAGTTATAGTACTGCTTTCAATATCTTTTATACCTCTTGAATTGACACAAAGATGTTTGGCATCAATTACACAAGCCACATCTTTGGTACCCAAAGCTTCTTGCATTGCTTGTACCACTTGTATTGTTAAACGCTCTTGTACTTGTGGTCTTTTAGCAAAATATTCTACAATTCGATTCATTTTTGATAAACCAATCACTTTGCCATTAGAAATATAGGCCACATGTGCACGTCCAATAATGGGCAATAAATGATGTTCGCAAGTTGAGTACACTATAATGTTTTTTTCCACCAACATTTCACCGTAATTGTAGTTGTTTAAAAATGTAGAAGGTTTGGGTTTGTTTTTAGGGTTCAATCCCATAAACAACTCATTTATAAAGGCTTTTGCTACTCTTTTAGGAGTTCCTTGCAAGCTATCATCAGTCAAATCCATGCCTAAAGTGAGTAAAATATCTTTTACACTTTCTTGAATTCGTTCTATTTTTTCTTGGTCAGAAAGTACAAAGGCATCTGCTCTTAGTGGAGTTGTTGCTGAAGTGCCAATGTGGTTTTCTCCTATTTCGTTGATGGTATCGTCGTTCATGTTGGGTTGTAATTCAAACATTGTTCCTAATTATTTTGCAAATTTACAGCTTTATTTGTTTTCTACAGCATTAAATAATTCAGACAAATGGAGCATTTTTTGTTGTCCAGAAACCATATTCTTTACAGTATAGGTTTGTTGCTGTAATTCTTCTGAACCTACAATGACCACAAACGGGATTTCGCGTTTGTTAGCATAATTGAATTGTTTCTTGATTTTTGCTACATCAGGATACAACTCTGCTTTGATATTTTTTGCTCTCAATAAATTAATGGCTTTTAAAGAATATAAAGCTTCTGTTTCTCCTAAATTCACAAACAAAACGGTTGGTTTTGGTAAAGCAACTTTTTGAAATAAATTCAGTTCTTCTAGCACCAAATAAATACGATCTAAGCCAAAGGAAATTCCTACTCCAGAAACATCTTTTAAGCCAAAAATGCCAGTTAAATCATCATACCTTCCTCCTCCACCAATAGAACCCATGCTCACTTTTTTGGGAGCTGCCACTTCAAAAATAGCGCCTGTGTAATAATTGAGACCTCTTGCTAAGGTAACATCAATCTCTAAACTAGTAGATTGCAAGCCTAATTGTTGAGTGTTTTCAATGATAAAACGCAATTCAGTAACGCCTTTTTTTCCTACTTCGGAATTTGTTAAAAGTGCTTCCAATGCATTTAATTTCTGCAAATTATCACCTGAAAAATGAAATAAAGGCTGTGCTTTTTCAATGGCAGCTTTGGTAATTCCTTTGGAAATCATTTCATTTTCAACACCTTCTTTGCCGATTTTATCTAGTTTGTCCAAAGCTACTGTAAAATCAATCAATTTGTCTGATGCGCCAATCACTTCTGCTATTCCAGATAGTATTTTTCGATTGTTGATTTTGATAGTTGTTTCTTGCAATCCTAATTTGGTGAAAACCGCATCATATAGATGAATAAATTCGACTTCTTGCCACAAAGAATCACTACCAACAACGTCAGCATCACATTGATAAAACTCTCTAAAACGTCCTTTTTGAGGACGATCTGCTCTCCAAACTGGCTGAATTTGATAGCGCTTGAAAGGAAATGTAATGTCATTTTGGTGTTGTACCACATATCTTGCAAATGGCACTGTTAAATCGTAACGCAACGCTTTTTCGGAGATTTGGGAAGTTAATAAATTACTATTTCTGTTTGACAAGAATAGCTCATCTGCTTTTTCTAAATAATCCCCAGAATTCAAAATCTTAAAAATCAATCTATCTCCTTCTTCACCATATTTTCCCATCAATGTTGAAGAGTTTTCAAAACTAGGTGTTTCAATAGGTTGAAACCCAAAGTTTTCAAAAATTGTTTTAATCGTATTAATGATATAAGTTCTATTTGCTACTTCTGTAGGTGAAAAATCTCTGGTTCCTTTTGGAATACTTGGTTTCATTGAAGAGTTTTTAGTCTTTAGTATTAAGTTTTCAGTTGGTATTAACTATAATAACCTCAGAAATTAATAAATCTTTATTATAATTTATTTATTCATTACTGCATTAATTCATTGCTTCATTAATCTCGGCAAATATCGTTAAAACATCCTATTTTTTGGACGCTTTTAGCGAAATATTTCTTCTTTTTAGTGAATATAAAGAAGCATTCAATTCAAAACCTAACAACAAAATGATGGCATTTAGCCAAACAAATAACATCAATATTAAAAGTGTTCCAATAGAGCCATATAATTGATTGTACTGTGCAAATTTTTCGACATAAATT
>Ga0209137_1003468_pt1 | contig 13219 bp, 11 predicted proteins | sample SaaInl5LU_22_DNA_FD_184642 | JGI IMG/M metagenome (GOLD analysis project Ga0209137, IMG submission 184642) | Marine microbial communities from expanding oxygen minimum zones in the Saanich Inlet - ESP_105LU_22_DNA (SPAdes) (version 2) | ecosystem: Environmental > Aquatic > Marine > Intertidal... | reverse complement strand
TACAGCGCTTGGGAAATTGTTCGCGAGGCCGGCGATCACCTCATGGATCGCGAGCTCCCCGAAGAGGAGCGCGAGGCATTAAAAGCGGTGTTGGCGGGGCAGCGCGATCTGCGCGGCTACCACGATCTGCGCACTCGCCGGGCCGGAATCGATACCTTTATTCAGGTCCACATTGAACTCGATGATCACCTCAACTTGCTGCAGGCTCACGTGATTTCTGACCGCATTGAAGAGGCACTGATGGCCGCCTATCCCGGTGCCGAGGTACTCATCCATATCGACCCGGTCTCGGTCGCCGCCCAAGAACCACCGCCGCCCTATTTGGCCAGCTGAACCGCTCACCAATCTGTTGCCGCGCGCCGCGAGATGTTATGATGCCGGCCTATTGAATTTTTTACCGGCCACTGGCCTTTTTACTGACCCACACAGTTGAACCATTGCGAGGAATCAACATGAGCGACAAAATTGTCCACGTTACCGACGGCAGCTTTGAGGCCGATGTACAACAAGCTGACCTGCCCACACTGGTCGATTTCTGGGCGCCCTGGTGCGGCCCGTGCAAAATGATTGCCCCGCTGCTCGATCAAGTCGCTGAAGAGTACGACGGTCGTGTGAAGATCTGCAAAATCAATGTCGATGAGAACCCGGAGGCAGCCGCCAAATTTAATGTTCGCGGCATCCCGACAATCCTCGCTTTTAAAAATGGCTCCATTGAAGCGACAAAAGTCGGCGCGCTGTCCAAGTCCCAGCTCACCGAATTTATGGATGCGCTACTTTAACAGCGCCGCGGCCCACCCACTGCAAACCCTCTGTCGCAGTGGGTGGGACCACATTATTTAGCAGTTGCGCTTTGTCTCACTGGCGCTATACTTCAATCCATCACAGCGCAGTGTTGCATTTCTAGCCGACACCCCCGGCGCTAAAACATAATCTTTAATGCCTGCTTTTTGTGCCACCCTGGTGCAATCCCATCCGCAGCCGCCCTTTTTATAACCAAGTAAAAGACCGTATGAACCTATCTGAACTGAAAGAAAAACCGATCGGCGAACTCGTCGAAATGGCCACCGCCGCCGGGCTCGAAAATATCGCTCGCTCGCGCAAACAAGACATTATCTTCGCAATGCTCAAGCGCCACGCTAAGAGCGGTGAAGATATCTACGGCGATGGGGTGCTGGAAATTCTCCCCGATGGCTTTGGTTTCTTGCGCTCCGGCGGCTCTTCGTACTTGGCTGGGCCAGACGATATTTACGTCTCCCCAAGCCAAATTCGACGATTTAATTTGCGCACCGGCGACAGTATTTCCGGAAAAATTCGTCCGCCTAAAGATGGCGAACGCTACTTCGCGCTCCTTAAAGTTGACCAAATCAACTTTGATGCTCCAGAAAACTCCAAGAACAAAATCCTCTTTGAAAACCTCACTCCGCTGTTTCCCGACGATGTTATCCGTCTCGAATCCGGCAACGGCTCCAGTGAGGACTTGACCGGCCGTATCATCGATTTGGTCTCGCCGATTGGCAAAGGACAACGCGGCCTGATCGTCGCACCGCCCAAGGCCGGCAAGACCATTATGATGCAGAACATCGCCCAGTCGATTGTTCGCAACAGTCCCGACTGCTACATTATCGTACTGCTGATTGACGAGCGCCCTGAAGAGGTGACCGAGATGCAGCGCACCGTGCGCGGCGAAGTGATCGCCTCAACCTTCGATGAACCGCCGACACGCCACGTCCAAGTCGCCGAGATGGTTATCGAAAAAGCCAAGCGGCTGGTCGAACACAAAAAAGATGTCGTCATTCTGCTCGACTCTATCACCCGCTTGGCGCGCGCCTATAACACGGTTATCCCCTCTTCGGGCAAAGTGCTCACCGGTGGTGTAGATGCTCACGCGCTGGAGAAACCGAAGCGATTCTTCGGTGCAGCGCGCAACATTGAACACGGCGGTAGCCTGACGATTATCGCCACCGCGCTGATCGACACCGGCTCTAAAATGGATGAAGTGATCTACGAAGAGTTTAAAGGCACCGGTAACATGGAGCTGCACCTCGACCGCAAGATTGCCGAAAAACGCGTTTACCCGGCCATTAATGTTCGCCGCTCCGGCACCCGTCGCGAAGACCTGTTGATGGACGAAGCGGAGCTGCAAAAAGTCTGGATTCTGCGCAAGCTGCTCCACGACATGGAAGATCTACCGGCGACTGAGTTCTTGGTAGAGAAACTCAAAGGGTTCAAAACCAACGACGAATTCTTTGGCGCCATGCGCCGCAAATAAGGGCCGACAATGAAGCTGCGAGATCTGCGCGACTTTATTCAACTGCTCGAACAGCGCGGTGAGCTGCTGCGGATTAAAGAGCCGGTTGACCCCCATCTAGAGATGACCGAAATCAGTGACCGGGTGCTGCGCGCCGGCGGTCCTGCACTGCTATTCGAAAACCCCGTAGGTCACACCACGCCGGTACTCACCAACTTGTTCGGCACCGCCGAGCGGGTGGCGCTGGGCATGGGCCAAGAGTCGGTGACGGCGCTGCGCGAGGTCGGCAAGCTGCTCGCCTTTCTAAAAGAACCGGAGCCACCGAAAGGGCTGCGCGATCTGTGGGAGAAGCGCCACGACTTCAAGCAAGTGCTCAATATGCCGGTCAAGCTGGTCGCCAAACCGCCCTGCCAAGAAGTGGTTTTGGAAGGTGACGATGTCGATCTCGACCAACTGCCCATCCAAACCTGCTGGCCCGGTGATGTCGGCCCACTGATCACCTGGCCGCTGGTGATTACCCGCGGACCCGACAAAGAGCGGCAAAATTTAGGCATCTACCGGATGCAAAAAATTGGCAAAAATAAGCTCATTATGCGCTGGCTGGCGCACCGCGGTGGGGCACTGGATTTTCGCGAATTTCAGCGCCGCAATCCCGGTCAACCCTACCCGGTCGCGGTCGCCCTGGGAGCCGACCCGGCGACCATTTTAGGCGCCGTCACCCCGGTTCCAGACACCCTTTCCGAGTACGCCTTTGCCGGCTTATTGCGCGGCGAAAAGACCGCCGTTGCCAACTGCTTGGGCAGTAGCCTACAAGTGCCGGCCAGTGCCGAATACGTTTTAGAGGGCCACCTGCTGCCCGGCGAGATGGCCGATGAGGGGCCGTTTGGCGACCACACCGGTTATTACAACGAGGTCGAGCGCTTCCCGGTGTTTACCGTCGAGCGCATCACCCACCGCCGCGACCCGATCTACCACAGCACCTATACCGGCCGGCCGCCGGACGAGCCTGCCATTCTTGGCGTGGCTCTGAACGAAGTATTTGTGCCGATCCTGCAAAAGCAGTTCCCCGAGATCGTCGACTTCTATCTGCCGCCAGAGGGCTGTTCGTACCGGATGGCGGTGGTCAGCATGAACAAGCAGTACCCCGGCCACGCCAAGCGGGTAATGATGGGCGTCTGGTCTTTTTTGCGCCAGTTTATGTACACCAAATTTGTGGTGGTGACCGACGCCGATGTCGATGTGCGCAACTGGCAGGATGTTATCTGGGCGATGACCACACGCATGGACCCCGCGCGCGACACCACCATTATCGAGAACACCCCGATCGACTATCTCGACTTTGCCTCACCGGTGGCAGGGCTCGGCTCAAAAATCGGCTTTGATGCCACCAATAAATTTGAAGGTGAAACCTGCCGCGAGTGGGGCCAACCGATCGCCATGAGTGACGACGTCGTCAAGCGCGTCGATGCGCTATGGGAAAAACTCGGCTTGGAATAATTGGCGGCAGCTGCCTACCGCCAAGCCGTTTTTAGGCTTTAATTAGCGACAAAAACTCACTGCGAGTGGCAAGATCGTCGCGGAAACTGCCGAGCATTGCCGAGGTTTTCATCGACGAATTTTGTTTCTCGACACCGCGCATCATCATGCACAGATGCTTGGCCTCGACAATCACCCCGACACCGGCGGCACCGGTCAGCTCTTCGACCGCTTTGGCGATCTGCACGGTGAGGTCTTCCTGGATCTGCAATCGGCGGGCAAACATATCGACGATGCGCGCCACTTTGGACAGCCCAATCACTTTGCCCTGCGGAATATAGGCGACGTGGGCGCGGCCAATAAACGGCAGCAAGTGGTGTTCGCACATCGAGTAGAGTTCGATGTCGCGCACTACAATCATCTCGCTGCTTTCAGAGGGGAACAGTGCGTTATTCACCACCTCCTCTACCGACTGTTGGTAGCCGCGAGTCAAATATTGAAAGGCCTTGGCCGCGCGCAGTGGGGTGTCGAGCAGACCGGGGCGCTGGAGGTCATCGACCTCGCCAATTATGGTGCGGTAGGCCGCTTCAAATTTATCCACTGACATACTCTCTCTCCGTCTTTGCCGCTCTGCAGGAGCCGCGTGGTTTGGCCGCAGCAGGCGCTGATAGTGCGCGCCGCTGGTGCGGGCGCTATGATAACATTGCCGGCCAATAAGGCGAGCCTAACGTCGCCATTGCAACTGACTATGCTGGAGTAACAGATGACCCTATCGAATAAAATTTTGCTCGGCATGGTCGCCGGTGTTGTGCTCGGCTCGCTGCTCAATGCCGCTTTTGGCCAAGAGCTGACACCACTGATTGCCTGGATCATCGACTCGGTTTTTGACTTGGTCGGTCAGGTGTTTATCGCCTCGTTAAAACTCTTAGTGGTGCCACTGGTCTTTGTTTCGCTGGTAGTCGGTACTGCGACCATCAGCCCCGGCGTCAGCCTCGGCAAGATTGCCACTAAAACGATCGGCTTTTATCTGCTGACCACCGCGCTAGCAATAACCGCTGCGGTTGTTTTTGCCAACATCATCGACCCCGGTGTAGGCCTTGACCGCAGCTTTGAGGGGAGTTTTTCGGCGCCGCTGCCCCCCACCGTAAAAGAGGTGTTGATCGACATCTTCCCGACCAACCCGATCGCCGCTATGGCCGAGGGCAATATGCTGCAGATCATTGTTTTTGCGCTGCTGGTCGGTATTGCATTGGCCCAGGTCGGCGAACCGGGCGCTGCCGCGCTGCGGTTTTTCGAGAGCATTAACGATGTCAATATGCGCATGGTAACTATTTTGATGCACTTGGCCCCTTGGGGCGTGTTTGCGCTACTCACCACGCTGTTCAGCGCCGAGGGTTTTGGCGCGATCATCGCGCTGGGTAAATATTTTTTTACCGTGGTCGGTGTTCTGCTGTTCCACGCGACGGTGGTCTACCCGCTGTTGTTGGTGACGCTGACCCGGCTCAACCCCATTACGCTGTTTAAGAATGTTCGGCCGGCGGCGCTGTTCGGCTTCAGCACCGCCTCCTCTAATGCAACCCTGCCGATCACTCTGGGCGTGGTTGAGAATCGCCTTGGCGTCAACCCTTCTGTCGGTTCATTCACTGTGCCGCTGGGCGCCACCATCAACATGGATGGCTCGGCCATTTTGCAGGGCGTCGCCACGGTATTTATCGCCCAAGCCTACGGCATCGATATCGGCCTGTCGGGCTACTTGGCGGTCATCGCCACCGCTACGCTAGCGTCGATAGGCACCGCTGGGGTGCCCGGTGCAGCGCTGATTATGTTGGCGATGGTGCTGCAGCAAGTCGGACTGCCGGTAGAGGGTATTGCACTGATCATCGGCGTCGATCGGCTGCTCGATATGATCCGCACTGCGGTCAATATTACCGGTGACTGCGTTGTTTCCAGTGTCGTCGCACACAGCGAAGGCTTGCTCGACAAAAGCGTTTATGATGATGTCAGTGATCGCGACAGCTATTGATGTCCAAATTTACAGTGAGTGCGGTCATCCGAAGATCGTTTTCAACGTTATAATGACACGCTCTGCCGCCTAGCTCCGAGGCGGATGCTGACCAAGGAAGCTCAATGCCCAACTCTCGCCACTCTCGACGTCTGCGCAGCCGCGCTGCGGTCATTGCCCTGCTGGTTGGCGCTGCTCTGATCGCCGCCGTAGTGCTGCTGAAACCACAACCCAAACCGCAGCCCAGGCCAGAGCGCCCCGCCCCCGAAGTGGAAGTCCTAGTGGCAGCGCCAGGGTTGGTCTCGCTGCAAGTAGCCGCCCAAGGCAGTGTCGCTCCCAAAGTGGCTGTCGACTTAGTAGCGCGGGTTTCCGGTCAAGTGGTTGAAGTCGCCACAGGGTTTGCCGCCGGCGGATACTTCGCCGCTGGGCAGGCGCTGGTACAGATCGAGCGCGCCGACTACCAATTTGCTGTAGCTCGGGCTCGCGCCCAGCTTGCCAAGGCCGATGAAACACTGGCACTGGAGCGCGGTCGCGCCCGTCAGGCCAAACGTGAGTGGCGCGATTTGGGTGACGATATCGCCAACTCGCTGTTTTTGCGCCAGCCGCAGTTGGCCGCTGCGCAAGCGGCGCAGGTCGCCGCTCAAGCTGAGCTGGATAAGGCCGAGCTCGACCTGCAGCGCACCACCATCAGCCTCCCTTTCGATGGCCGCGTCGAGCAGATATCGGTCAATGTTGGTCAATTTGTCACCGCCGGCAGTCGGCTGGGTCGCGTCTACGGATCTGACCAACTCGAGCTGCGCTTGCCGCTGACGCTGCGCCAAGCCGAGCTGATTGATTTTCCCAGCCCAGAGCAGCCGGATAATTTCCCCGCCGTCGAGATCACACTCTCCGACCTGCTCGATCAACGCAGTTGGCAAGCGAAGTTGGTGCGTAGCGAGGCAAGCTTAGATACCCGCAGCCGCATGCTGGTTGCCGTTGCCGAAATGAGTGGTCCCGCTGCAGTCGGACTGCCGATAGGGGCGTTTGTCGAGGCCAACATTGCCGGCCGCAGCGTCTCCGACGCACTGGTTTTGCCGCGCAGTGCACTCTATCGCAGCGACCAGATTTTGCGCGTCGACGACAACCGAGTCTACTACCAGACCGTTCAGGTAATTCAGAATAGAGAAGAGACGGTTGTCGTGCGCGGTGTTGAAGCAGGCTGGCAAATTGTCACAACGCGCCTTTCACTGGCCATAAATGGCATGCAGATCCAAATTTTGGACGATCGGGAGCAGGCCGAGTGAAGCGCTCCATCGATTGGTTTATCGACAATCCAATCGCCGCTAATTTGCTGATGATACTGATTATTGTCGGCGGCATCGTCGGCATGCGCGGTATTGGCAAAGAGGTGTTCCCAACTATCCCGGTCAACTTTATTGAAGTCAGCATGCCCTATCCCGGCGCCGGTCCGCGCGAAGTAGAAGAGCAAATTGTTATACGTATTGAGGAGGCGATATACAACCTCGATGGCATTAAACGGATCAGCTCCAGTGCTCGACAGGGATCAGGGCGCATCACTATCGAGGTCGATACAGATGCCGATATGAGCAAAATGCTCAACGACATCAAGGGCAAAGTAGACGCTATTACCACCTTCCCGGTCGATGCCGAACGGCCGATCGTGCGTGAACTATTGGAGCGCAATGAGGTCATTCGCGTCGCGATCGCCGGTGATGTCGATGAGCTGGTGCTCAAGCACTACGGTGAGTTGGTGCGCGATCAGCTCGCCGCACTGCCGAGCATCGACACCGTGGACCTGTGGGGGGTGCCGGAGCGACGCTTTTCGGTCGAGCTCTCTGAGGTGGCGATGCGCCGCTTTGGGCTCTCCTTCGATCAAGTGGTCGCCGCGATTCGCCGCAGCTCTCTCAACCTGCCCGCCGGTACTGTGCGCGCCAGCGACGGCGATCTGCAAATTCAAACCCGCGGTCAAGCCTACTCGCCCGAGCAGTTCTATCAAATTCCCATCTATGCTGCCACCGACGGCTCCCAACTGACTCTCGGTGATGTCGCCACGGTCTATGACACCTTTGCTGAAACCAGTCGGCTGACTCGCTTCAACGGTCAAAAAGCGATATTTCTCGGCGTCTATGTCGGCAAGCAACCGGATATCGTCGCTAGCACTGACGCCGTCAAAGCTTACGTTGCCAACGCCGCGGCAATCCTGCCGGACGGCCTTACCGCCGGCACTTGGCTGGACATGTCCGGCATGTACAAAGGCCGGTTAGAACTGCTGACGCGCAACGCCTTGGGCGGTTTGCTGTTAGTGTTTATTACCCTGATGCTGTTCCTGCGGCCACTGCTGGCGATGTGGGTCTCGGCCGGCATCGCGATCGCCTACATGGGCGCACTGTGGCTGCTACCGGGGGTAGGGCTGACCTTAAATATGCTGTCGATGTTCGCCTTTCTGCTTATTCTCGGCATTATTGTCGATGATGCGATTGTCGTCGGCGAGAGCATCTACAGCTACCAGCAGCGCGGTTACAACGATATAGAAGCGGCTCGACTGGGCACCCAGGCGGTTGCCAAACCGGTTACGCTGGCGGTGGTCAGCACGATGATTGTGTTTGCACCGATGCTGATATTACCCGGTGTCTGGCCGAAAATTATCTGGGCCATTCCGATGGTGACCATCGTCGCGCTGACATTTTCGCTGATCGAGTCGTTCTACATTTTGCCGACCCACCTCGCCCATATGGGACCAGAGCGGGTACCGGTTGGCGGGGTGGCGTTGCGGCTGCACACCCTGCGCATGCGCTGTGTCGATGGCCTGACCGCATTTGGCCGCGACCGCTACCAGCCATTCTTGGCGCTGGCGCTGCAGTGGCGGGCACTCACTTTAGTGATCTTTACCCTTGGCCTAGCACTGTCGCTGTCGCTGGTGGGTGCCGGCTACATTAAAAAAAGCTTTATGCCCAATGTCGCCTCCGACTTCATCTTTATGCGCATTAATATGCCATCGGGCCACCCCAGTGCCGACAAAGAGGCCATCACGTTGCGCGCTGAACGCGCGGTGGCAAAGCTACTCGACGACCCTGCCATTACCGCTCAAATCGATACTGAAAAACTGGTTAAAAATCAGCTCAGTTTTATGTTTGGCGACAATATTCGTCTGGCCTTGGAACTGCAACCCGACGTCAGCGGTGAAATTTCCAGTGCCCTGATTGGCGAGCGCTGGCAGCACCACATCGGCGAAATACCCGAGGCGCAGAGCTTTACAGTCGATGCCAGCATCACCCGCAACGTGCCCTCATCGTCGGTGCTGCTGACCTCAAATGATCTCGACCAGCTCAGTGCCGCTGCTAAGTTTGTCAAAGAGCAGGCGGCGCTGCTGCCGGGGGCCCGCAATATTCGAGACGACATTCACTCTGGTCGCTACGATCTCGACATCAGTCTGCGGCCGAACGCCAGCCTGCTCGGTGTTGGTCTGAATGATATCGCCCGCCAGGTGCGCCAAGCGTTCTACGGCGCCGAAGCGCAACGGGTACCGCTTGGCCGCGATGACATACGCGTTATGGTGCGTTATCCAGAAGCCGATCGCGAGCGCGTCGATACACTCGACGATATGCGCGTGCGGCTCAGCGACGGAACCCAAGTGCCGTTTTACACTGTCGCCGACACCGACTACGTGCCCGGTTATTCACGCATCAACCGCCAAGACCGCCAGCGCAGCGTCAAAGTGAGCGTCAGCGCCACAAAAGGCGAAATGACTCTCGGCGAGATCTCCCAACAGCTCTACGGCCCGATCGCCGAGCAACTTCACCGTGACTATCCAGCCGTGCGGGTGGTCAAAGACGGCGACCAGCGCGAAGAGGACGAACTGGGTGCCGCTATCGGCAAATTTTTCTTCCTGTCGCTGGGGTTAATGTATCTGATTATGGCGGTCGAATTCCGCTCTTATTTAAAGCCGTTTGGGATTTTGGTGGCCGTGCCATTTGGCATTATGGGGGCGCTGTTTGGCCATTTACTGCTGGGCCTTGAAGTGAGCTTTATGTCCTTTATAGGCGTGCTCGCCGCCGCCGGAGTGGTCGTGAACGATAACTTGGTACTACTGGACAGAATCTGCGCTTTGCGCGCCGAGAAAGTCGGCCTAAAAGCAGCCTTAATACAAGGTGCTGGTGATCGCTTTCGGCCCATTTTGCTCACCTCCATCACCACCTTTGCCGGCCTGGCACCGATCATGGCCGAGACCAGCATGCAGGCGCGCTTCCTGATCCCGATGGTGGTCTCGCTGGCCTTCGGGGTGCTATTCGCCACGCTGGTCACCCTGATTTTAGTTCCGAGCCTCTACTACGTCGGCGCCCGAACCGTAGAACGCCTGCGCCCCGGCAGCGTGCCCGGGGTTCGCGACTGAGTGGCGAGAAGGCCGAGCCAACTGTCATAAAAGTGCCATCATTCAGTTATTCAAGTGACATATCTGCCGCTTAACGTAGCGGCTATGATTACTGACCTCCGCCACTCTCTGCTGCTGCGCGCGATTCAACGCTTCGATATCAGCGTATTCAGCTGGGTCATGGCGCGCCCGCGCTTCAACCACTGGGCCACCCTCAGCAAACAGATCTCGCGCTCCGCCGATGGTTTTTTATACCCCCTATTGGCGCTGTTGTTCTATTGGCATGGCCTCGGCTGGTTAGCGGCGGCGATGGCCTGCGCATTTGCCATTGAACGCCCTCTCTACTGGATAATGAAAAATAGCTTCAAGCGCTTTCGTCCGCCCGACTGCCTGCCCGGCGTGCAGAGTGTTGTGGTGCCGTCGGACCGCTTTAGCTTCCCTTCCGGGCACACCTCGGGCGCCTTTGTCAGCGCCAACCTGTTTGCCGCGGCACTCCCCGAACTGGCACTGTGCGGCTACGGCTGGTCCTGCGCGGTTGGCTGGAGCCGGGTCTGTCTCGGCGTTCACTTCCCTACCGATACCCTAGTTGGCGGACTGTTGGGACTCAGCTGCGCGCAACTGGCGCTCAGTTACTTTTTACCGGTGGCGCTGTGAGGGCGTCCGTCGGCAGCGTTAGGGAGTTGCAATGAAGATCCTTTATGGCGTACAGGGCACCGGTAATGGACATATCTCGCGCGCCCACGCGATGGCCAAAGAGCTGGCGAATACGGGCATTGAAGTCGACTTTTTGTTCAGCGGCCGCGAGCCCGAGCAATACTTTGATATGCACTCTTTTGGTGACTATCAGACCCGTCGCGGCTTCACCTTTGTCACCGAGCGCGGCCGCGTCAACTGGCTTAAAACGCTCAAACAACTCCACGCCCGCGAACTTTGGCACGACATCAAACAGCTCGATCTGCGTGACTACCAGCTAGTGCTGAACGATTACGAACCGATCACCGCCCATGCGGGCAAGCAACAACGTGTCCCCGTGATTGGCATAAGCCACCAAAATGCCTTTCGCTTTGCCGTCCCCAAACCGGCTATGCGCCAGGCGAACTTCGCGGTGATGAACCGGTTGGCGCCGGTCGATACAGCCATCGGCTTGCACTGGGACTCGTTTGGCGAAGCGATTTTGCCGCCGATTGTTGACACCATTCACCGCCACCACGACCGCGACCGATCCGGGCAACCCCGGGTACTGGTCTATCTGCCGTTTGAGAGCTTGGCCGAATTGCGCCATCTGTTCGCCAAGCTCGACGACCAACAGTTTGTCATCTACCACCCCGACTGCCCGGCGAGCGGTGAGCAAACCGCCAACTGTCAGTTCAAAGCGCTCTCGCGCAGTGGCTTTGCCGAAGACCTAGCCAGCTGCGACAGCGTCTTCTGCAACGCCGGCTTCGAGCTGCCCAGCGAGGCTATCGCGCTTGGCAAACGGCTGTTGGTGAAACCGGTGCGCGGTCAGATCGAACAGGTCGCCAATGCGCTGGCTATCGAGCAATTGGCGCTCGGCTGGAGCAGCCGGCGACTCGACCGCCAGCTGATCCGCGACTGGCTCGAGACACCGCTGGCAGCGGGCCGCAACTACCCAAATGTGGCGCAAGCTCTGGCGCAGTGGTTGGCAGCTGGGCGCCGTGAGACTATCGCCGAGCTCAGCCAGCGACTGTGGGTACAGAGCCGCCCCCATCGGCAACGCGGCGACTACTCGCACACCCTCTCTAATTTGGCTTTGGCCGTCTCCGACTAATCCAAGCGAGGTTGATCCTATGCCGGCAGCGCACTCCTCTGATATGTCACTGCACGGGCTGCGCTCGGTGTGGATATCTGACCTGCACTTGGGCAGTAAACCCTGCAAAGCGGACTATTTGCTGGATTTTCTCAACGCCTTGGAGTGCGACAGACTCTACCTGGTAGGTGATATTATCGATCTGCTAGCCCTCAAGCGCTCGTTTCACTGGCCGGCCAAACACCAACAGATTATCGATAGAATATTACAACTGGGCGAGAGTGGCACCGAACTGTTTTATATACCCGGCAACCACGACCACGCCATGCGGCGCTTCGTTTCTCAAACCCTATCGCGGGTCCATATTGAGCGCGAAATGGTCCACACCACCGCCGACGGTCGTCGCCTCCTACTCCTGCACGGTGATCGCTTCGACAACTGGGTGCGCTTTTCGCCGGTCAAGCGCTGGCTGGGCGATGCCGCCTACGATTTTTTACTCTGGCTCAACTGGCTCAACTACACCGCGCGACGCTGGCTCAAACGCCCCTACTGGTCGCTCGCCGACGCCGTCAAGACCCGCGTCGGCAAAGCGCGCGAAACCATTGAGCAGTACGAGCAAACCGTCGCTGCTCACGCCGCCCACCTAGGCTATGACGGTGTTATCTGTGGGCATATCCACAAAGCCGATCTAAAGAAAATCGGCAATCTACTCTACATTAATGATGGTGACTGGGTTGAAAGCTGCACCGCTATTGTCGAAACCTCATCAGGTTGGCTCGAACTTGTCCACTGGGCCGATCGCCGCGAACGCCTACAGAGCTGCCGTAACCCCCGGCTAGAATTAGTTAAACCCGCCCCGCTGAGCAAAGTCTCTTAGCTGTTTGTAACAGGCCATTGATCAGGTAAACTTAACTATTAGATTACCCACAGCAAGGTTCACAATGCTCGCTTATTTACTTAAAAGTCTCTCCGGTGAGTTTCTCGACAAAAATGGCGAATGGCTGGAGCGTGCACCGCGCACGGCGCTGGCACAATTCCGTCACCGCGACGAAGCACTCAACCACCTGATCGAGCTCAACGCCAAGCAGCCTGAGCTGCGCGCCACTGTGCTAGAGGTACAGCTCGATGCCAAATTGCGGCCCATTGTCATCGACGAGAGCGATGTCGCCAGCAACAACGACTGCCACGACAGCCGTTACGCCGAGCTGGCGTGATCCCGCCCTCAGTTTTAACCCACCGGCTCACTTGGCTTAGCCGGGCCGGCGCGACTAACGGTCTCGACCGGATTACCCGCGGGCTTGAAAAAGAGAGCCTGCGAGTAACGCCCAGTGGCAAGTTGGCGCAGACTGAGCACCCGCG
>Ga0209137_1003466_pt1 | contig 13223 bp, 10 predicted proteins | sample SaaInl5LU_22_DNA_FD_184642 | JGI IMG/M metagenome (GOLD analysis project Ga0209137, IMG submission 184642) | Marine microbial communities from expanding oxygen minimum zones in the Saanich Inlet - ESP_105LU_22_DNA (SPAdes) (version 2) | ecosystem: Environmental > Aquatic > Marine > Intertidal... | reverse complement strand
TTCCAACGAGCGGCGAGCGTCATCAACCTGACCTTTCCCCAACTGCTGCTCAGCTAGCTCGCAATGATAGTGAGCTAATTCAACACTCAGACTCAATTTATCACTGGGTTTCAACTTATTGGCAGTCTCTAATGCTCGCTGCCACTCAGACTCTTGTTCATATAACTTGATCAGCAATCGCAAAGCACGTCCGGTTAGGGTCGAATCTTGTGTCTGCGATAACAAGGCGTGTAAGGTCTCTTCAGAGCGATCTAAAAGGCCTAATGCAAAGTAATCTCTAGCAAGCGCCAAATTCACCCGTTGGCGATCATGCTCACTCAAGGCCTCTCGCGTTAACAAGGACTCATGAATACGGACCGCTCGATCTACATCACCTTTTCGGCGCAACAATTTCGCCAAAGCTATATGGGCAGAGAGGTTATCGGAATTAACTTCCAACGCCTTTATAAAGCTCTCTATAGCGTCCTCAGTACGGTTATCAATCAGGTGGTCAAGCCCCGTGAGGTAGGCTTCTGGTAACAGATACCGAGTGGCGCGCCTATGCTGCCAGCGGGAGAGGCCCCAGCCTATGCCAACAGCGATGACTAGCAGCAACAGAATGAGATAGGTGTTAGACATGAAGCAGGTTTACTGAGTTTGCTGCAACTGCTGTAGTTGAGCTTCTATCTTTCGCTGCTTGCGGTTCATTTGTCCTAAGCGGGCACTTAAAAGAAGTGATCGCGTACCTGTCATCAATACACCGAACAAAGAACCGGCGACAAAGAAACCGACTAGCCAAATTGATAGGCTTGCCTGCGGAAGTTCAATCCATATTAGATCAATGCTCACCATTGATGTGTTACGGATTGTAAACAACACGCCAAACAAGAGTACGGCAAGACCCAACAAAAGCGTCAGTACAAGTTTAATTACGCGCAATTGACACCTTCTAGAATTTCTAGCGTTCGTGCTTCAGGCTATCATTCACCTGATCGCGAAGCTCTTTACCGGGTTTAAAGTGCGGTACATATTTTGCCTCCAAAGAGACAGATTCACCCGTTTTAGGGTTACGACCCACTCGTGGCGCGCGGAAGTGCAATGAAAAACTGCCAAAGCCGCGTATTTCAATTCGCTCGCCCTGGGCTAAAGTCTCTGTCATATGCTCCAGCATAATTTTTACGGCAAGCTCAACATCCTTAACAGAGAGTTCTGGATGTTTATCAATTAGCTGTTCAATCAACTCAGATTTCGTCATGCCCGCTCCATTAGACTAGTGTCAGAGGCGACAGAGGCACCTAACTAGGTGCCTCTTCCGGAAAGATAGTTAATCTTTCTTTTCCATTTGCTGCTTGATCAGGTCACCGATTGTTGTCGGTCCTGCTTCTTGCGCGCTTTGTTGCTGTACTGCTTTAAGTGCCTCTGACTGCTGCTGCGACTCTAACTGCTTAATCGACAGCTGAATGCTGCGATTGCGTTTGTCGACATTTAACACAACTGCTTCAACAGCGTCACCCACTTTGAGTTCAGTGCTAAGGTCCTCTGTTCTGCTCATGGCAAACTCGGAAACTTTCAGAGTGGCTTCAGCTCCGCTAGCAAGCGTAATAGTTGCTTGGCGTGCATCAACAGCACTTACTGTGCCACTTACAAGGGCGCCTTTAGTTGTTGATTCAGCAAAGGCAGCAAAATCATCGCCGGTCATCGCTTTAATACTGAGTGAAATTCGCTCGCGCTCAGGATCAACCGATTGCACAACCGCTTCAACCTCATCGCCCTTGGAGTAGGCTTTAACAGCCTGCTCACCCGGTTCATCCCACGAGATGTCCGACAGGTGAACTAGACCATCTATGCCACCCTCAAGACCAATAAATAGACCGAAGTCAGTGATTGATCGGATAGCACCTTTGACCTTTTCACCTTTAGCATAGGTCGCAGAGAAACTGTCCCAAGGGTTAGGCTTACACTGCTTAATACCTAGGGAGATACGACGACGCTGCTGATCGATATCCAGAATTTGAACTTCAACCTCATCACCCACCTGTACAACCTTAGATGGGTGGATGTTACGGTTAGTCCAATCCATCTCTGAAACGTGAACGAGACCCTCAACACCCTCGCCAATCTCAGCAAAACAACCGTAGTCAGTCAGATTAGAGACACGGGCCTTCAAGCGGGATCCCACTGCAAACTGACTGGTCATTGAAGTCCATGGGTCATCTTGTAGCTGTTTAATACCGAGTGATACGCGCTTACGCTCTGCATCATACTTCAGTACTTTCACATCAATCTCATCACCCACGTTAAGTACTTCACTCGGGTGTTTAACGCGCTTCCATGCGATATCAGTGATATGCAGTAGCCCGTCAATTCCGCCAAGGTCAATGAATGCACCGTAGTCAGTGAGGTTTTTAACCACACCTTTGAGCACGGCACCTTCTTCCATCTGCTCAAGCAGCTTTTCGCGCTCTTCGCTGTTGGACTCTTCAAGCACTGCGCGTCTAGAGACAACTATGTTGTTGCTGCGCTGATCTAGTTTGACCAACTTAAATTCAAGTTCTTGGTTCTCAAGGTGTGAGGTATCGCGCAACGGACGCATATCGACCAAAGATCCAGGCAGAAATGCGCTGATGCCATTGATATCTACCGTCAAACCGCCGCGAACACGTCCGTTAATGCGGCCTGTAACAATGGTTCCGTCCTCGTAAGCTGACTCAAGTACCTGCCATGCTTCAGAACGCTTAGCTTTCTCGCGGGATAGCTTCGTTTCACCAAAGCCATCTTCAAGCGACTCGAGTGCTACACGCACCTCGTCACCCACTTTAACTTCAAGCTCACCTGCGTCGTTTCTGAATTGCTCGACCGGTATAGCACCGTCAGATTTGAGACCCGCTGAAACAACGACAAAATCGTTCTCTATAGATACGACCGTCGCTGTAATAATCGCGCCGGGTGTCATCTCTACCTGTTGAAGGCTCTCTTCAAACAGGTCGGCAAAACTTTCACTCATGCTGTAACCTCAATTGGAGTTTAACGAACCCCTTTATGCCTAGCTTCTTCCAACACAGCCGACAATACCGCTTCGATGCTCATCGAAGTACTGTCTAACCGTATTGCATCTTTAGCGGGCACAAGGGGCGATACGGACCGATTCATGTCTCGATCATCACGCGCAACTATATCCCGCAATATATCTTCAAGGCTAGCACCCAGACCCTTATCTATCAACTGCTTATAGCGACGTTGCGCTCGCTCATTTGCACTAGCGTCTAGATAGATTTTTAGAACCGCATGTGGGAACACGACTGTGCCCATGTCACGGCCATCCGCAATGAGCCCTGGAGGCTGCGCAAAGTCACGTTGGCGGCCCAATAATGCATCTCTAACAGGCTGCAGCGCCGCGACTTTTGACGCATCATTACCAACCGTTTCATGACGAATAGCCTGGGTAACCTCTTCACCTTCAAGGAAAATTTTTACCTCATCACTTGTACTTGAAGCGTCAAAACGAACATCCAAGTGGGCTGCAAGTACTTCAAGCGCCTCTACATCGACTAAATTAACACCGTGATGACGAGCGGCAAGTGCTGTAAGACGGTACAACGCACCGCTATCTAACAGATTCCATCCAAGACGTGCGGCCAATAAGCGACATATAGTGCCCTTTCCGGATCCAGACGGGCCATCAACCGTTATAACAACTGATGGGTTGGCATTCCCTTTGCCCATTCTAACTCTCCCTCATTAATTTAATTCCGATCCTTCGAGCTTGCTCAAGATATTCTGGAAATACGCTGGTGAGTGCACGACATCCACGCACACTGAGCCCCTCAGACGATACCAAGGCCAAAATCATTAACGCTAATCCCGCTATAGGGTGCTCACCGGCATCGACCTCTACATAAGATTTTGCAGTAGCCGGCGTAATTTTAATATCTTTACCTTGGCGCTCCACACCAACACCCAGTGACTCTAACTGGTGTAGAAAATTATCTAACAACTGAGCGTGTCTTTCTGGCAATCGGTCAACACCTATTAGCTCTGAGCAACCAGTCGCGCAGCTCATGGCTACAAGTACGAGTGGGAGTTCATCGCCAACACCGGCAAGCTCAGTGCTTGTGCAATCGATTCCTACCAAGGGCGCAGAACTAACACGAAGATCGGCTATGGGTTCGCCATTACTCGAGCCCTCATTGGTAAACTCAAGTACCACCCCCATACGCGCCAACATGCGAAGCGTCTGCTGGCGAGTTGGATTTACGCCCGTATGTTCAATAACTAAATCTGAGCCTGGTACAACCGATGCCGCCACGACAAAAGCAGTTGCGAAAGACAAGTCTGCGGGGATCTGAATACCCTGAGCGATAAGTTTTGCACCTGACGCCAGGGTCAAAGATCGGCCATCGCGAATTAAATCCACCCCAAAACCGTGCAGAAGTCGCTCTGTATGATCACGCGTGGTGTTGGACTCGAAGAGATCCATCTGAACAGCACTTGTCATCGCGGCAAGAATAAGCGCGGCTTTTACCTGTGAACTGGAAAACTCAGGTGCATACTTAATCCCACTCAGTTTTTGCCCACCGTACACCTTAATGGGCATACCGATGTTACTTAGCTCAAACTTTGCACCCATCTGCTCTAAGGGCTCAATAACCTCAGAGAAATTATAATCAATAAACGCAGAGCTCACCGTGATTTCAGTATCAAAAGGCTGTGCCGCTAAAAGCCCTAGCAACATTCGCAAAGAGGTTCCAGAGTTACCAAAATAGAGAGCTCCAGATGCCGGTTGCAATCCATCAAGCCCCGCCCCGTAGACTCTGACGCGCCCCTGATGCGGCCCCTCGATTACCACACCTAAATCACGAAAAACCTGAATAGTTGCAAGGCTATCCTCGCTTTCAACGAAACCTTCGATATCACTGACACCCTCAGCAATCGCTGCTAGCATAATGGCTCGATGCGATATCGAACGATCCCCTGGCACTCTAAGATGGCCACTAAGCGATCCGGCTGGGTCAACTTTAAATGTCTGCGGCTCCACACTATCGTTCAAATAGCCTGCGCGTTCTAAAATACGTGAAAATTGCTCTCGAGAGGCTCGGGCGCGAGTAAAAATTCCCGTCAATCGCTGACCATCAGCAAGCGCTATCGCTTCGCGCATTTGAGCTAAACCCGCGCTAAAGCGGTCTATTTGGGCCAGAATCGGGTCACGATTAGCAATACAAACGTCATGCCACATTACAGGATCGCTGGCAGCAATGCGGGTAAAATCACGAAACCCACCCGCAGCGTAGCGAAAAATATCGGTACTTTCTGCCTCAACGGCCAGGGTATCGGCCAAGGAAAATGCCAACAAATGGGGTAGATGACTGGTGGCCGCTAACACCTCATCATGGCGTACTGGATCCATCTGCAGTACTTCTGCACCAAGACTTTGCCACAGTCTTGCCAGCGCTAAACGCGCCGCTTCAGGCGTATTGGCTAGAGGCGTAAGAATCACTTTACGTTGGATAAATAGTGCTGCATCAGCAGCCGCCACTCCCGACTTTTCAGCACCTGCTATAGGGTGTCCTGGCACAAAGCCAGGCGGCAAAGGCTTCCATATCCGTTCAGCTGCCTCAATAACATTGGCTTTAGTACTGCCGACATCGGTAATAAGAGCGTTAGGTTTAAGCCAAGGTGCTATCTGCGCAAGAACTAATTCAATTGCTTTAACGGGAACAGCCAGCATGACAAGATCAGCTTGACGCACTTCGGTCTCAAGATCTTCTGCGATCGCATCTATGACACCCAAAGCAAGGCCTAGCTCACACTCCTCGCGGTTAAGATCAAAGCCGACAACTCGCTGCACCTTCGTGAGCCGCCGGGCAGCTTGGGCGAAGGATCCACCAATCAAACCTAGGCCGATCACAAGGATGTGAGCGGTATTAAAACTCATCTAGCTAACACCTTAGCTAGTGCTAGCAAAAAGCGTTCGTTTTCAGCGGGTGTACCGACACTGACCCTCAGATGATTCGCCAACTTATAAATCCCGACGGGCCGAACGATTACACCTTCGCTTAAGAGCGATTCATAAATAGGCTGAGCTGGCTGTTTCAGGTCGATGGCGACAAAGTTACCAAAGCTCGGAATGTAGTCCACGTCCAAACGATCTAAACCAAGGTACAGTTGTTTCAAACCCGCCTGATTTATCTCAACGCTAAGTGCTAGATACTCTGTATCTTTTAACACGGCTTCGGCAGCTGCCAAGGCGGGAATATTGACATTGAAAGGTTGGCGCACCCGGTTCAAAAGATCGGTAATTTCCTTAGATGCAACGGCAAACCCAACACGCAATCCAGCTAAGCCCCAGGCCTTAGAAAAGGTTCTGGTCACAATCAAATTTGGAAACTGTGCCAGCAGCTCTATGCCGTTAGGAATCTGCGTATCAGACACATACTCGGTATAGGCTTCGTCTAATACCACTAGGGTATTCACTGGCACCGCACGCATAAATTCTATGAGCTCATCACGCGTAAATGCAGTACCCGTTGGATTGTTTGGATTTGCAAGCATCACCAACTTTGTCTGATCCGTCAGCGCTTTAGCCATAGCAACAAGATCGTGACCGTAGTTCAGGGCCGGCACTTCAACCGTTTTAGCACCAACCGCTTGGGCCACTAATGGGTATACAATAAACGCGTATTGAGAGAAGACAAGCTCATCACCGGGGTTCACAAAAACCCGTGCAATTAGCTCGAGAAGGTCGTTAGAGCCATTTCCAAGTGTCAGTTGCGAGGGATCAACTGAATAAAATGCTGACAACCCCTGTTTTAGCCTGAAACCCATCGCATCGGGATATAGCGTCATATGCTGCAAGGATTCACGAGCAGCGGCAAGTGCTATAGCACTCGGACCGAGTGGATTCTCATTACTGGCTAACTTGACACTATTCTCGATACCTAGCTCACGCTCAAGTTCTTCGATAGGCTTTCCCGGTTGATACGGGTGGAGTTTCTGCACACCCGCCACAGCTAACTTAACTGCATCACACGACATAAATTCGTCCTAAAGTACTGCCATCGGAAAAGAACCTAAGAGTCTACAACTTACCGCTTGCTGCTCTATTTCGGCCAATAACTTGATCACCTGCGGCGCCGAGCTATGACCTTCAAAATCCACATAAATCAGTGAACGGTTATCCACATCAATCGCTATTTGTGCAGTTGGATAGAGCATTTGAGTCTCAAAGAGCTTGTCGAGGGTGCTTATTAATGAGTCATTTAGGGATGAATCTTTATAAGCAGTATTGAACTCTATTAAAAGAGCCGTTTTATCTTCGCCTGATGGCCCCACCAACTGATCACCGATAACGAGATAGCGCGAGCCAAAGTCCGATACTTCTCCGCACAAAGCCAGGTTATATTTTGCCAATGCAAGAACAGATGCTTCAGCCAGCTCCGGCTCTACACGTTCAATCGGCACAATGCCGTAGTCCGCTTGACCGCTGGCTACAGCGGCAAAAATAGCATCGATAGTATCAACAGCATGGAAGTCGGCCGATTGGCCGAACTGTTTCATGGAGGCCTGATGAGAGCGGGAACTTAGAGTCCCAGGAAAGACGACTCTCAGCGGCTGCTCTAGTGCAAGGCAGACAGACATGACTTCACGAAAAAGCCGAGCGACCTCCGCATCAGGCAAAGGCCCCTCGTTGCGCTCCATAACCTTGCGTAAGACCTGAGCTTCACGCTCAGGCCGGTAATAGACCACCTTATCCTGTTGATACTGCGCTTTAACCTCGGCCACCTGTTGAGCACAACGTGCACGTTGATTTAGCAGTTGGTGTAACTGCCTATCAATGGCATCGATCTCTTGCCGAATTTGACCGAGCGCATCTTCCTGAGCACGTCCTGTGTCCGCCATGAATTAGGCCCAACGCTTCTCGAAGTCAGCCATAAAACTGACCAAAGCATCAATCGAAGACTCTGGTACAGCGTTATAGATACTTGCACGCATACCGCCAACAGAGCGATGCCCCTGCAGGTTAAGTAGGTCAGCGGCGAATGCCTCTTCTAGGAACTTAGATTCAAGTTTTGCGTCCGCCAAGGTGAACGGCACGTTCATGATTGAACGGTTATTCACTGCAACAGGGTTGCCGTAGAAGTCACTTGCATCAATCGCTGCATATAACTTCGCGGCTTTACGGGCGTTTATTGCCCCTATCGCAGAGAGGCCGCCCTGCTCTTTCAGCCACTTAAACACTAGGCCTGAAAGGTACCAAGCGTAAGTTGGGGGCGTGTTGTTCATTGAGTCGGCTTTGGCGTGAACCTGATAATCCTGCATACTTGGCATGCCCGTTAACGGGTTTCCTAGCAACGATTTGCGCGCAATAACAACTGTGATACCCGCAGGCCCGATATTCTTCTGCGCGCCAGCGTAGATAAGATCAAACTTATTCACATCCAGTGGGCGGGCTAAAATATCCGACGACATATCAGAAACAAGCGGTATTCCTTGGGTATCTGGGATGTAATCAAACTGCACACCGCCAATCGTCTCGTTAGTGGTGTAGTGCAGGTAAGCAGCACCCGAATCGATCTGCAACTCAGCCTGAGTTGGCGTACGTGAGAAGTTGTCAGATTCTGTACTCGCCGCAACGCTTACTTCGCCGAATCGCTTCGCCTCTTTAATCGCCTTGTCGGACCAGATACCCGTATTGATGTAAGCGGCTCGACGCTTCTCACCCATCAAATTGATCGGTACCATCGCAAACTGACTGGTAGCACCACCCTGCAAAAAGAGTACGGAATAGTCATTAGATATGCCAAGAAGATCACGTAAATCTTGCTCGGCCGCATTCGCTATGCTGACGTACTCTTCGCTTCGGTGACTCATCTCCATGACAGAGAGACCCTTACCTTGCCAATCCAGTATTTCAGCCTGAGCTTGTTCAAGCACTGCAGTTGGCAGCGCGGCAGGACCCGCGCTGAAATTATGTTTACGACTCATATCTACTCTTCGTCAGCCGCTGATGTTGTGTTTGTGTCATTATCGTTTGACGGAGTTTCAGCAGCCTCATCCGCCTCGATGACTTGAGTTTGAACTTCACCTTCGATGGCTTCAGATTCATCCTCTTCCGGTTCTTGAATACGTGCAATACCGCTCAATTTCTCGCCGTCGGCCACACGAATTAGACGAACACCCTGGGTATTACGTCCTAGCTCGGAGATTTCTGAAGTACGCGTGCGCACCATTGTCCCCATATCGCTAATCAGCATGACGTCGTCGCCTTCTACAACTTGCACCGCGCCAGCGAGTTCGCCGTTTCGCTCGGTGCACTGCATGGCTATTACACCCATGCCGCCACGGCCACGCAATGGGAATTCGCTCGCGGCTGTTTTCTTACCGTAGCCATTAGCTGAAGCCGTTAACACCATACCACCCTCTTGAGGAATGATAAGCGAGATGACGGCCGCCTGACCATCGAGTTTCACACCGCGAACACCGCGTGCAGTACGACCCATTTCACGCACATCGCCCTCATGGAAACGAATCGCTTTACCGGCGCTAGTCACCAGCATTACGTCGTCATTGCCTTCGGTCAATGTAGCGCCGATCAGTCGATCACCCTCGAGTATATCAAGAGCGATGAGGCCGGTAGAACGAGGGCGAGAGAACGATGACAAGCGTGTCTTCTTCACTGTACCCAAAGCCGTTGCCATGAACACGAAGCGGTTATCGTCGAACTCATTAACCGGCAATATAGTACTGATGTGCTCACCTTCGGCCAGCGGCAGAATATTGACGACCGGGCGACCACGTGCAGCACGGCTAGCCTGAGGTATTTCGAACACTCTTAACCAGTAAACCTTACCGAAATTTGTGAAACAGAGGATGGTGTCATGACTATTTGCCACCAGCATGTGCTCGATGAAATCCTCATCTTTCATGGAGGTAGCTGACTTACCTTTACCACCACGACGCTGTGCTTGGTAGGCCTCAACCGGTTGAGTTTTGGCATAACCACCATGGGAGATAGTCACAACCATCTCCTCTTCAGCGATCAGGTCAGCGACCGATAGATCCTGCATTGAGGATATAATCTCAGTGCGACGCTCATCAGCGTATTCGTCGATGAGCATATTTAACTCTTCACGAATCACCTCCATCAGGCGCTCATAAGAGCCTAGAATAAGCAGCAGCTCCGCGATCTTTTCAATCAGGTCGCGGTACTCGGCAATAAGCTTTTCGTGCTCAAGGCCTGTCAATCGATGTAGACGTAACTCAAGGATTGCCTGCGCCTGTACAGGTGAAAGGTAGTAAGCACCATCACGCAAACCATACTGCTCTTCAAGATCCTCCGGACGGCATGCATCTTCGCCCGCACGGTCTAGCATCTCTAGAACATGACCCGGAGCCCAAGCCATAGAAACCAAGGCCTCTTTAGCTTCAGCGGGTGTTGGCGAACGTTTAATCAGTTCTATTACAGGATCGATATTAGCCAGCGCGATTGCTAGACCTTCTAGTATATGACCGCGTTCACGCGCCTTGCGCAGCAGGTAAACCGTGCGGCGAGTAACCACTTCACGGCGATGGCGTACGAAGCTTTCAAGCGCAGACTTAAGATCGAGAAGTTTAGGTTGCCCATCAACAAGGGCAACCATGTTAATACCGAAAACGCTTTGAAGCTGCGTTTGTGCAAACAGGTTATTGATAATTACGTCAGCAACTTCACCACGACGCAGCTCAATAACGACACGCATACCGTCTTTATCGGACTCATCACGAAGCTCAGTGATACCCTCGATCTTCTTCTCTTTGACCAGTTCAGCGATCTTCTCAATCAGACGCGCCTTATTTAACTGGTATGGAAGTTCGGTGATAACCAGCATGGGTCGCCCATTCTTGGGGTGATCCTCAATATGGTGTTTTGCACGCACGTAAATGCGGCCACGACCCGTTCGGTAGGCCTGCAGAATACCTGCTCGACCATTAATAATTCCGCCCGTCGGAAAGTCAGGGCCTGGAATGTACTCCATCAATTCATCAATCGTGATGTCGGGATTGTTAATAAGCGCAATACAACCGCGAACAACCTCGCCTAGGTTATGAGGCGGTATGTTGGTGGCCATACCAACGGCTATACCCGATGCGCCATTAACCAGCAGATTGGGCACTCGTGTCGGTAAAACAGCAGGGATACGCTCGGTTCCGTCGTAGTTATCAACGTAATCAACCGTCTCTTTATCAAGATCAGAGAGTAACTCATGCGAAATTTTCGCCATGCGGATTTCGGTGTAACGCATGGCTGCAGCAGAGTCACCATCGACTGAACCGAAGTTACCCTGACCATCCACTAGCATGTAACGCATCGAGAAGTTTTGCGCCATGCGAACAATCGTATCGTAAACAGCACTATCACCATGAGGGTGATACTTACCGATTACGTCACCGACAACACGTGCAGACTTCTTGTAGGGTTTGTTCCAGTCATTACTTAACTCGTTCATCGCGAATAAGACACGACGATGTACGGGCTTCAAACCATCGCGAGCATCTGGCAAGGCACGCCCAACAATTACGCTCATTGCGTAATCGAGGTAAGACTGCTTGAGCTCGTCTTCGATATTTACTGGTGTAACTTCTTTGGCTAGGTCACCCATTAGCTGGCGTTCCTTTTAAGCTGGCTAATGCACCTAAAACAGGCACACAAAAAAACGTGAATTACTATATCACAAATTACTGAATCAAATCAGCTTTTGGGCCTAGCTATTGGCAGTGTTAGACTTACATTTTTGAGTTCTTTCCTAGGAGCGCCCGATGAGCGAGCATACGCGTCAAAATATCGATCCAGAAGAGATCGCAAAGTTCGAAGAGTTAGCCTCTCGCTGGTGGGATAAAGATAGTGAATTCAAGCCATTACACGAGATTAACCCATTGCGCGTTGGCTTTATAGACCGCCACGCACAGGTCGCAGACAAGGCCGTTTTAGATGTGGGTTGCGGTGGTGGCATTTTGGCTGAGTCACTGGCGCAACGAGGCGCACATGTCACTGGCATCGATATGGGTGAAGCACCGCTTAAAGTTGCAAAGCTTCACGGCTTAGAAACCGGCGTAAAAGTGCGCTACCGTCGAACCACGGCTGAAGAGTTCGCACAGGAACACCCAGCCGAGTTCGATGTTGTAACCTGCATGGAGATGCTAGAGCACGTACCGGACCCTGCTTCGGTGGTCAATGCCTGCGCCCAAATGACAAAACCGGGCGGACAGCTGTTTTTCTCCACCATCAACCGCAACCCCAAAAGCTATCTTTTTGCGATAGTTGCTGCTGAACGCATTCTGAAGCTAGTGCCTACAGGAACTCATGATTTTAAGAAATTTATTCAACCGGCCGAATTGGCCACTTGGATACGCCAGGCTGGATTAGAGATCGGACCTATGAGCGGCATGACCTATAACCCACTAACGAAAGAGTATTCATTGGACGCTAATGATGTCAGCGTCAATTACCTTATTGCCGCTCGCAAACCGGACTAAATCCATGTCACGAATTGACGCTGTACTCTTCGACCTAGATGGAACCCTGTTAGATACTGCACCCGACTTCCACCGAATTATGGTTGCAATTCAAACAGAGCTTGGGCATCCACCTGTTGACTATGCGCACTTACGCACCGGTGCATCAGATGGCTCGCGTGCCATGTTCAAACTCGCCTATGGGGATAGCCTTAATGAAGCACTGCTCGAATCCCTAGTCGATCAATTTTTAACGCACTATGCGCAGGCACCGGTTGTGACGGGCGAGCTTTTTCCAGGTATTAGCGAACTGCTCGAATGGCTTGAAAGCGAGTCACGCCCATGGGGAGTTGTAACCAATAAACCACGCCACCTAAGTGAGCGCGTCATGGAGGACCTAGGTCTCTCTAATCGCTGTTCAGTGCTGATCTGTCCCGAAGATGTGAACCAAGCAAAGCCTTCTCCGGAAGGGCTTTTGTTAGCAGCAGAGCGATTGGCGACTGAGCCCCAACACTGCCTCTATTTAGGTGATCACCAGCGTGACATCACTGCGGGTAAGCATGCTGGCATGCTGACCTTAGCTTGTAGTTTTGGCTATCTAAAACCTGATGAAAAAGCGACTGACTGGGGTGCAGACCTTATAGTTGAGAGATCAGATCAACTCACTCACCTTATCCGCTCGCTGACTGTTTAAATATTCTGGAGATACGATGTTTCAATACCAAGCCCCCGATCAGTTATTAGCCGGTCGCGTT
>Ga0209137_1003463_pt1 | contig 13233 bp, 8 predicted proteins | sample SaaInl5LU_22_DNA_FD_184642 | JGI IMG/M metagenome (GOLD analysis project Ga0209137, IMG submission 184642) | Marine microbial communities from expanding oxygen minimum zones in the Saanich Inlet - ESP_105LU_22_DNA (SPAdes) (version 2) | ecosystem: Environmental > Aquatic > Marine > Intertidal... | reverse complement strand
ACAAGTTCATTTTAAAGAGTTATTACAAACGACAAAACAAAAACTATATAAGCTTTCTGAGAAACGTCTTAAAGAGCTACAGAGATATGTAAATACCGTTGAAGGTTTTATTCACTTTGACGATTACATTTCACCATCTACACCAACTTACGTTGAATGTATTTATATCGATGATGTAATAGAAGATGGTGGAATGCAACTTGCAATCACTGAATACAAAAAATACGCCAAACTATAATCATGTTTGAAGATATCAGAGGATTTAACGATGGACCTAACGGTTCTAAAAAGTCATTACAAAGAAAAGTATTAAAGCGTCCACTTAACCATGATGAAATGGACTATAATATGCGCCTTGTTAATAATATTCTTGATGAATATCCTATTATGGGGTCGGGTACTAATGGTGAAATTACAGAGGATGATTTAGGTAAATCATTAATTCTAAAGCAGGTTGTTGTAAACAGTGTAGAGGAATGGATGTGGGTTACCGAAAACGTTCAATCTGGTGGTGGTACATCAGGTGTTGATGGTTCTTCAGGAACATCAGGTTCTTCAGGAACTTCAGGTTCTTCAGGTTCATCAGGTACTGCAGGTACATCAGGTTCTTCAGGTACTTCAGGTTCTTCCGGTATTTCAGGTGGTGAAGGTAATCCAGGTTCATCTGGAACTTCTGGGACTTCAGGAACATCGGGTACTTCAGGGACTTCAGGTACTTCAGGAACAAGTGGTACTTCGGGTACATCAGGAACATCGGGTACTTCTGGTACTTCTGGTACTTCAGGAACATCGGGTACTTCAGGGACTTCAGGTACTTCAGGAACAAGTGGTACTTCGGGTACATCAGGAACATCGGGTACTTCTGGTACTTCTGGTACTTCAGGTACTTCAGGGATTAGTGGTACTTCGGGCACATCGGGTTCATCTGGTACTGCAGGAACTTCGGGAACTTCAGGTAATGACGGTACTTCTGGTTCAAGCGGTACATCTGGTATTAATGGTACTAACGCAAATGCCGGTAACTGGTATTTAGAAAACTACGAAAATACAGACCCATTAAATAGTGCAGGTCCTTCATCTGGTGTTTTTGTAATTAACGATACAGAACACTTTAATTTAGTAAACTATATAGAATTAAGCTCAACTGATTACGATACTGTTAACAGAGCTGCATTCTTACAGAAAATTGGACCAGGATCAATAATTCATATTGAAGATATAGCTAATGATAAGAGGTGGATTTATTCTATAAACTCCAATGACTTATCTTCAAATACAGCATATAGAGAATTAGATGTAACTTTCCTATCAGGTCCAGTAACGGGTCCTTCTAATCCACCTGAATTAGACTACGTATATCAGATTAGATTTGATATTACAGGTTTAGAAGGTTCAGCGGGTACGGCCGGTACATCAGGAACTTCTGGTTCTAATGGTACTTCAGGTTCTTCTGGTACAGCGGGCACCTCTGGTACATCTGGTAATGACGGTCAAGACGGAACTTCAGGTTCGAGCGGTACTTCAGGTATTAATGGCCAAGACGGTACTTCAGGCTCATCTGGTACATCTGGTACTAATGGTACTTCAGGTTCAAGTGGTACATCTGGAAATGATGGTCAAGACGGTACATCAGGGTCTTCAGGTACATCTGGTTTATCAGGTACTTCAGGTTCTTCTGGCACATCGGGTAACGATGGAACTTCAGGGTCTTCAGGTACAAGTGGTGTAAACGGTACTTCAGGTTCTTCGGGTACATCAGGTAATGATGGTCAAGACGGTACATCCGGGTCTTCAGGTACAAGTGGTTTATCAGGTACTTCAGGTTCTTCAGGAACTTCAGGTAATGATGGTGTTGACGGTACATCAGGTTCTTCAGGTACATCAGGTAATGACGGTGTTGATGGAACATCAGGTTCCTCAGGTACATCAGGTAATGATGGCGTTGACGGTACATCAGGTTCTTCAGGAACTTCAGGTACATCAGGTAATGATGGCGTTGACGGTACATCAGGTTCTTCAGGAACTTCAGGTATAAATGGTACTTCCGGTTCATCAGGTACATCAGGTACAAATGGAACTTCAGGTTCATCTGGAACTTCAGGAACTTCAGGTACAAGTGGTACTTCAGGGACTTCAGGTTCTTCAGGTGCAGATGGTACATCAGGTTCTTCTGGCACATCGGGTAACGATGGAACTTCAGGGTCATCAGGTACATCAGGTACAAATGGAACTTCAGGTTCATCTGGAACTTCAGGTACTTCAGGAACTTCAGGTTCTTCTGGTACATCAGGAACTTCAGGTATAAATGGCACATCAGGTTCTTCAGGAACTTCAGGTATAAACGGAACATCAGGTTCTTCGGGTACATCAGGAACTTCGGGATTATCAGGTACATCAGGCTCATCAGGTACATCTGGTATAAATGGTACTTCAGGATCATCTGGAACTTCGGGTATAAATGGTACATCGGGTTCTTCAGGTACTTCAGGTAATGATGGTACATCTGGTTCATCAGGTACTTCAGGTACTTCAGGATTATCGGGAACTTCAGGCTCATCTGGTACTTCAGGTAATGATGGTACGTCAGGTTCATCAGGCACATCTGGGACATCAGGTATAAATGGAACTTCAGGTTCATCTGGTACTTCAGGATTATCAGGAACATCTGGTTCATCAGGTACTAATGGAACTTCAGGTTCTTCGGGTAATGATGGAACATCGGGTTCATCTGGTACATCTGGTATAAATGGTACTTCAGGATCATCTGGTACTTCAGGTACATCAGGCTCTTCAGGTTCTTCAGGTACATCAGGCTCTTCAGGTTCTTCAGGATCATCGGGTACTTCAGGTACAAGTGGTGTAAACGGAACTTCAGGTTCTTCAGGTACATCGGGTAATGACGGTACATCTGGATCATCGGGAACTTCAGGTTCAAGTGGTTCTTCAGGAACATCAGGTTCTTCAGGTAATGATGGAACTTCAGGTTCTTCAGGAACTTCAGGTATAAACGGGACTTCGGGTTCTTCTGGTACATCGGGTAATGACGGTACATCTGGATCATCGGGAACTTCAGGTACATCGGGCTTATCAGGAACATCGGGTTCATCTGGTACTTCGGGTAATGATGGAACGTCAGGTTCTTCAGGTACATCAGGTATAAACGGGACTTCGGGTTCTTCTGGTAATGATGGTACTTCAGGTTCTTCAGGTACGAGTGGTTCAAGTGGTTCTTCAGGAACATCAGGTTCTTCAGGTAATGATGGAACATCAGGCTCTTCAGGTACATCAGGCACTTCAGGCACTTCGGGTAACGATGGGACATCTGGTTCGTCAGGAACATCGGGTTCATCTGGTACAAGTGGTTCTAGTGGTTCTTCAGGAACTTCAGGTTCATCAGGTAATGATGGAACGTCAGGTTCTTCAGGTACATCAGGTATAAACGGGACTTCGGGTTCTTCAGGAACTTCAGGTTCATCTGGAACATCAGGTTCATCGGGTAATGATGGAACATCAGGTTCATCAGGTACGTCAGGTTCTTCAGGTATAAATGGTACTTCAGGTTCATCTGGTACATCAGGTATAAACGGCACATCTGGTTCAAGCGGGACATCAGGAACTTCAGGTTCATCTGGAACATCAGGTTCTTCGGGTAATGATGGAACATCAGGTTCTTCAGGAACTTCAGGAACTTCAGGTTCTTCAGGTATAAACGGTACATCAGGTTCAAGTGGTACATCTGGTTCAAGTGGTACATCGGGCTCATCTGGAACATCAGGTTCTTCAGGTAATGATGGCACGAGTGGTTCATCAGGTACATCTGGTTCTTCAGGTATAAATGGTACATCTGGGTCAAGCGGTACGTCAGGAACTTCAGGTTCTTCAGGTACATCGGGTTCATCTGGTACTTCAGGTTCATCAGGTAACGATGGAACTTCAGGTACATCAGGTTCATCAGGTATAAATGGCACTTCAGGTTCATCTGGTACTTCAGGTACATCAGGCTCAAGTGGTACAAGTGGTTCAAGTGGTACTTCAGGTTCATCGGGTAACGATGGAACTTCAGGTACATCAGGCTCATCAGGTATAAATGGTACGTCAGGTTCATCTGGTACTTCAGGATCGTCAGGGTCATCTGGTACAAGTGGTACATCTGGTTCTTCAGGAACTTCAGGTTCTTCAGGAACAGACGGAACATCAGGTTCATCTGGTACTTCAGGTATAAATGGCACGTCAGGTTCATCTGGTACTTCAGGTACAAGTGGCACATCAGGTTCATCGGGTACATCAGGGTCTTCGGGTACTTCAGGTTCATCAGGTAACGATGGAACTTCAGGAACTTCAGGTTCTTCAGGTATAAATGGAACAAGTGGTTCATCGGGTACTTCAGGTACTTCAGGTTCATCTGGAACTTCAGGGTCTTCAGGTTCATCAGGTACAAGTGGTTCTTCAGGTATAAATGGTACATCTGGTTCATCAGGTACATCTGGCTCATCTGGTACTTCAGGTACTTCAGGTACTTCAGGGTCATCAGGTACATCAGGTTCATCTGGAACATCAGGTTCTTCAGGTATAGATGGCACATCAGGTTCATCTGGAACATCAGGTTCATCTGGAACATCAGGTTCTTCAGGTTCATCTGGGACTTCAGGGTCTTCAGGTACAAGTGGTTCTTCAGGAACATCAGGTTCATCAGGTATAAATGGTACATCCGGTTCTTCAGGGACAAATGGTACATCAGGTTCATCTGGAACTTCAGGTACTTCAGGTTCTTCAGGAACTTCAGGTTCTTCAGGAACTTCAGGTTCATCAGGTAATGATGGGACTTCAGGTACATCGGGTTCTTCAGGTATAAATGGAACGAGTGGTTCTTCAGGTACATCAGGAACTTCAGGTTCATCGGGTACATCGGGTTCTTCAGGGACAAGTGGTTCATCGGGTAATGATGGGACTTCAGGAACTTCAGGTTCATCAGGTATAAATGGAACAAGCGGTTCTTCAGGTACATCTGGTACATCAGGCACTTCAGGTTCATCAGGAACTTCAGGTTCTTCAGGAACTTCAGGTTCATCAGGTAATGATGGGACTTCAGGTACATCGGGTTCTTCAGGTATAAATGGAACGAGTGGTTCTTCAGGTACATCAGGTACATCAGGAACTTCAGGTTCATCGGGTACATCAGGTTCTTCAGGAACAAGTGGTTCTTCAGGTAACGATGGAACTTCAGGTACGTCTGGTTCTTCAGGAACAGACGGAACATCAGGTTCATCTGGAACTTCAGGCACTTCAGGCTCATCTGGAACTTCAGGTTCATCAGGTACATCAGGCTCATCAGGAACTTCAGGTTCATCAGGTATAAATGGGACTTCAGGTTCTTCAGGTACAAACGGAACTTCAGGTTCATCTGGTACATCTGGAACTTCAGGTTCATCGGGAACTTCTGGGTCTTCAGGTACATCAGGTTCTTCTGGTAATGATGGGACTTCAGGTACATCAGGTTCTTCAGGTACATCAGGTACATCTGGAACTTCAGGCTCATCTGGAACTTCAGGTTCATCAGGTACATCAGGTTCTTCTGGAACTTCAGGTTCATCAGGTATAAATGGGACTTCAGGTTCTTCAGGTACAAACGGAACTTCAGGTTCATCTGGTACATCTGGAACTTCAGGTTCATCAGGAACTTCTGGGTCTTCAGGTACATCAGGTTCTTCTGGAACTTCAGGTTCATCAGGTATAAATGGGACTTCAGGTTCATCGGGTACAAATGGAACTTCAGGTTCATCGGGTACATCAGGCACTTCAGGTTCATCAGGAACTTCTGGGTCTTCAGGTACGTCTGGCTCTTCAGGAACATCAGGTTCATCAGGTATAAATGGTACGTCTGGTTCTTCAGGAACAGACGGAACATCAGGTTCATCTGGAACTTCAGGTTCTTCAGGGACTTCAGGTACAAGTGGTTCATCAGGTACGTCAGGTTCATCTGGTAATGATGGGACTTCAGGTACATCGGGTTCTTCAGGTATAAACGGAACTTCAGGTTCTTCAGGCACGTCTGGTACAAGTGGTTCATCTGGAACTTCTGGTTCATCTGGAACTTCTGGGTCTTCAGGTACATCAGGTTCTTCTGGAACTTCAGGTTCATCAGGTATAAATGGGACTTCAGGTTCATCTGGTACTTCAGGAACATCTGGATCATCAGGAACATCTGGGTCATCAGGTACAAGTGGTTCATCAGGTAATGACGGTACATCAGGAACTTCAGGTTCTTCAGGTATAAACGGAACTTCAGGTTCATCAGGAACTTCAGGTTCATCAGGTACATCAGGTTCTTCTGGGACTTCAGGTTCTTCAGGTACATCAGGTTCTTCTGGAACTTCAGGTTCATCAGGTATAAACGGGACTTCAGGTACATCAGGTACATCTGGAACTTCAGGTTCATCAGGGACTTCAGGTTCATCAGGTACATCAGGTTCATCAGGTACATCAGGTTCATCAGGTACATCAGGTTCATCAGGAACAAATGGTACATCAGGCTCATCTGGTACGTCAGGTACATCTGGAACTTCAGGTTCATCAGGGACTTCAGGTTCATCAGGTACATCAGGTTCATCAGGTACATCAGGTTCATCAGGAACAAATGGCACATCAGGCTCATCTGGTACGTCAGGTACAAGTGGCACATCCGGTACATCAGGTTCATCAGGAACTTCAGGTTCATCAGGAACTTCAGGTTCTTCGGGTATAAATGGAACTTCAGGTTCTTCAGGAACAAATGGCACATCAGGTTCATCTGGTACGTCAGGTTCTTCAGGTACGTCTGGCACATCGGGTACATCTGGTACTTCAGGTTCTTCGGGTATAAACGGAGGCGATGGAGATCCAGGTACTTCAGGTACTTCAGGTTCATCAGGTACAAACGGTACATCTGGTTCTTCAGGTACAGATGGTGATAATTGGACATCTTATGGATCAGATCCTTCTGCTGTTGGTACAAATGTAGGTGATCAACACTTAAACACAGCAACTGGTGAAGTATTCCAATGGAATGGAAGCTCGTGGGTATCAACTGGTAATATAAAAGGTGCTGACGGTGCTGGAACATCAGGTTCATCTGGTACATCTGGTATAAACGGTGTTTCATATACTGAAGTTTCTATTAATTCTATACCTGCTACATTAAGTATAGCTAACTTTATTAATAATGGTAACTCATGGCGTGATGCCTTTGTAGTTGTACCTACAGAATATGATGACTGGTATATACATGGTTACGTTGTATCATATGGTGATGCATGGCCTTCATCAAATAATACATTTACGGTTGAACTTAGAAATCAAGTCGCACCAACAGCTCAGGTTGTTGTAGCATCTTTTAATTATTCACATCCTTCGGGAGCTAGGGCATGGGGTGATTATATTACACCAGTTAAAGTTACGGCTGGATATACTATAAATATTGCATTTAATTCAAACGGTGGAATTCCTACAGGTGGTAATGCATCGGGTTATACTGCAACTTTATTATTACTTCCAACTAATAGTAACCCGTTTGTATCATAATTAATATTGATAAATAACATATGAGTAATTGGTTATCAGTATTTGGAAGAGATTATAGCGTACCAGACCCTTGTGTAGAAAATCTATACGGGGTCTGCTTCGACGGCGTAAGTAGTTATGCTGTTAATAACGCGGGTATATTAGGTCCGGACCCAAGTTCAGGCAGTACTAGAAAAATGTGGGTTAGTTTATGGGTTAAAGATATGTCGAACGCCGCGGCAGACGTTGGTGAAAGTATATTTAGCCAAGGTATTTCAGGTAATACTTCTAATGATTGGTTTAGAATGACATACAGACCACAAGCTTCGGGTGGTGCTCCAAGAAATCAAATTGAACTAGAATGGAGAGCTAACGGTACTACTAATAGGGCTAGAGAGTTTTATAGACTTTATTCTAGTAATTCGTCTATAACGGGTGCAGGTTCAGATACTGATTATTGGATTGACGGCAATACTAATATAAATACTAATGCCGACGGATTTGTACATCTTTTATGGATAATGGACTTACCCAAAGTAGGTGGCACAATAAATACAGGTACTACTGATTTTAATTTATATTGGAATGGCCAACTTATGACGGCAACTCATGCTATTAATATGACTGGTACTTCTCAAGTTACAAGTATTGCCGGTTCTGAGTTATCTATAGGTAGAGATACAGCAAATGGTGGTTCATATTGGAAAGGCATGTTAGATGAACTTTTTGTTATAAGTAAGGACCAAAGTACGCCGTTTATGACAGAGTACGGATTAACTACTAATCAAGACATCGCTGATTACTTTTGGAATACTGGGTGTCCGGGTGATTTAGGTAACGATACTAGATGGAACTTTAATTGGTGGAGATTTGAAAATAGCTGGAGCGCTAGGTCGGGTACAAATGCATGGTCACCTATTAATTCACCTTCTTTTGGTTCATTCCCTAATGGATGTTCATTTGCTGCAGCTGCTATAACATGTACTGAGAACTTATATTTATCAGATTTTTATCATGCATCAAATATTCAAGTAGCTTCTAATAGTAGTGCTGATGTCTATGCTAGAATATCTAATAATCCAAATAGCTTCGATACTTGGGTTAGTTCGGTTAATGGTTTAATGACATGGCAAATGATAGGTGCTTCTTTCATTGATAACGGTAATACCATTGACACATCAACTGGTGATATTTTCCAAGGGTCTGACTATTGGGTTAGAATGAAAGTATTAGATGGTGATGGAAATACACAAGCGATACCTTCTGTTGCAGGTGGTACATCCAACCCTAACACTGTAACATTTGATGAAAAAGATCCAACATCAGGTCAACTTACTGGTAATTCTGTAACTTTCCAATGTATACAGGACGGTATTAGCATTACAACCTCAGGGGTGGCTCAATTTATATTTAAAGCTAGAGCTATATCACAAACTGGTTTTGGTTTTTCATCGCCCGGGTATTCATTTTATCCACCTGTTAGTTCTATAGGTAATACAGAAGGTACATTTTGTACAGCTTGGAGTTCTAATACACCTATTTATAGTATAACTGCAGAAAACTTCTATACAACTGATTTTAATTATTAATTATGGCAAGAGCTAGAGACGCATCAAAGATAGTATTGACATGGACTCCACAAACTGGTGTATATGGACAAACATTACAAAGAAGATTATTAGGTTCTTCTACATGGTCTGATATATTTGCATCATCAGGTTCAGGTGTAAGTACATATACTGATACATTTGGCCCTGGACAAACACACGAGGCTACTGATATGCCACACACGTCTTATGAATATAGAATAAAGAATACAAATTACTATGCACCTGATACATTTACTAGTGTAGATACGGTTGTATGTAAAAACTGCCCAACTGCTGGGGTTACTAATATCTTTGGATTTAAAAACGAGACTAACGGAGGTGGCAATGTTTTAGATTTTACGTGGTTTGACCCAGAAGCTGAATGGCTAAATAGCAACTGGAATACTAGTAAATCTACGACTAGGAATATAACGATTAGTGCGGAATCATCAGGTAGTAGAATACACTTAGGTTGTCATAAATGCGGTGAGGATATTGACTATTCTTTAAATGTAATGAGTGGCACATCAACGGTTAATGGTGATTTTTCATACATGACTGATTATGTAAGTATTGCATCATGGCTTCCAACTCCAATAAATGCATTTGGTTCTAATTCTAATTCTAATATGGGTAATCTAGTTAAAAAATTAGAGGTAGTCCCAACAGACTCAATTGCAGCTTCAAAATTTCAATTAGGCGTCGGAAACATATATAACTCTACATTCTATCCATTTACTGGGATGAAAATGACTAGTTTTGGCCATGCATCGCAGGCACCTACATACCATGCATCTGCATTCGGTGATTATAATTTTAAATATATTCCAAATACTACGAATAGTAATAATATATTTACGGGTATTAGGATAGGGGCGAGTTACGGCTCGGCCTTAGATAGTGCACTTGCAGCTATATCGGGTAATAGTACATATGTAGCGATTGTAGATCAACAATTTACACAGAATGCTATAGCCGCGAATACTCCGTACAAATGCCACATGCACATGTATAAGCTTACTAGATGGAGTGGATGGGATTACAATAGCGGTTCGGGTTCTGGATATCAATACAATTCTAGGGGATTCCAAATGGTATACCACAATACTTTAAATCTACCTATTTCAGGTTCAAATGACACTTATCAGATAAGTTCAACACTTCACTCTGATGTTAATTTTTATACTGAAGATCCATTTACAACTAATGCAAACCTTAGAAATCAACCACAAGTATATCTAAAAATATTTACGGTATAATGAGACTTTACGCAATATTATCTATTGAATATATTAATTCAATCAATTGGCTTGAGGTCATGGGTGAAAGAGATACGGTTAGAAGGTCATTAGATGGCACTAAATTTTTAATTTCATTCTTTAAAGAATATCAGGCTGAGTTAGAAGCTTTAACGAATTGCATATCTTATAACGGTATGGATATTAATGATGTTTTAAATAATCCGGAATGGATTATCGAAGATGATTTAGACTAGGAATTGTAGAATAAATGTTTATACTCTTGCTTATTCCAAGGTGCATTATTTAATAATTTATCAGCATCCCAATCAATTTCAGTATTTAACTTTATAGAAGTTAAATCAGTTTCTTTTGTTAACTTGATTGCACCCCAATATCTTCTATTTACAGAAAGAGCATAGTCTTGATATTTAAAGTCACCTCCGACTATATTTCCATTTAATGATATACGAGCGTTTGGAATACCATATGCATCTGCTGCTATTAATCCATGTAACGAAGATGAAATAACTTTATTTACAGATTTTAATTGGTCTACAAATTCTCGTTCACCTGCACATATATCTATAAGTTTAACACCGCTATCTATTAAATGTTTTACTATTGGGTTGTTTAAATCCATGTAATGTGGAATAATACCCCATTCATGTGTGTTTTCTACTTTTGGATTATAAACCATGGGATATAATAGACCTGGGTCACCATATACTTCAGGCACTGAATGACCTAGGTGTAATAGATGTGTTCGCGTTAAAGGACCTCTAGTGGCAAATACATTAACTCTTTTAAGATCTGGTAAATATTGATTATATTCAATACACCCAGTACCCCATATTAAATCATTAGGTCTAGCAGCTAGCATAACACTACCAATGCTAACTAACTTTGACTCTACTTTTTCATTAGTAGCATCTATTTTATCACTTTTAGAAAAGTGTTTTATTATAGTAGGGGCTATAATATCACCCCAATTTTTAGACCATTCCGGGTTTTCGTTTGTAGCGTTGTTATAATAGTATACTTTCATAATTATTATATGGATTTACATTGATTTGTTTAGAATTAAGATATATAAATTTAATGAAAGACGCAATACCAGATAAAGATTGGAAGCATTGGGTATCGACTGGTGAAGCATCGGAACGATTACTTATGCAAATCGCATTAAAGATTAAAATGTGCCATACATTAGGTGAGCGCGAGGCATCTATATACGTTTTCCATGCTCAAGAAATAGAAACATTGTTAAAAGATATCTAGATAAATAAGTAAACATATTTATAAGTTACCTATGAAGCATGTTAAAATACTTGGACTAGGACACCCTAGAACGGGTACGGGATTTACATCAAATACTCTTAAATTATTCAACTTAAATGTTGGCCATGAAGAAATTGAAAGTGACGGTATTGTTGCATGGCAACTTGTAGCTGAAAAGGGTCCATGGCCTTGGATGAAAAAGGTAAATAAGGCTATCAATACTCGACCATCTTACGAATATCTCATATACAATGTTCGCAATCCCTACAATTCAATACCATCTATTATTTTAACTGACGACTTTAAAGAATCTAATGGTATAACTTCATTAGATTATCGTAGAGATGCCATAGGTGTACCGTATTCAAGCAATCGAGTAGAGCAAGCAATCTTGTCTATAATTACATTTGACACTATTATATCTAGTTTAAACCCTAATCTAATATATCGTATTGAGGATCAGTATAAAGAATTATTTGATTTTGCTAATGATATTAGTAATTCTAATATTAAATACGTTGAACCTGAAAAAAAGGTAAACTCAAGAGAGCATGATGGCTGGAATACGTTACAAAATGAATTAAACAAAGTCAGACCTTTTTATAAATTGCTTATTAATAACTATTGTGACAAACATGGTTATGATAGAATGTTTGATGGCATGGTAAATGAGCCAGTCGAACAATCCATTCATAAATTAGATAAGAAAGGTCCTAAAAAACCTAAGGTTTCTGTAATTATGATGAGTTATTTATCAGATTATGCAGGTGCTCGTACAAATCCTATTCCAAAATTCCATAGAGCTATTGAATCTTTTTTAAATCAATCATATGAAAATACTGAATTGATTATCATATCAGATGGTTGCGAATTAACAAATCAAGAATACAATAAACGTTGGTTAAACAATCATAAGGTGAATCTAATAAGAACTGAAAAGACTGAACACATGTGGCCTGGTGAAAAGCGACAAATAGGCATTGACAAGTCTTCTGGTGATTGGATTGTTTATCTAGATACAGATGACGTGTTACATCCAAATCATATATCTAAAATAGTTGACCAAATAGACGATGACATTGATGTTATTTTAAACAGAGGGTATGCATTAGCTGATAAAATTATTAAGTTAATTAACATGCGTGATAAAAATGGCAAAAAAGTAATATTAGACCGTAGAAGGAGATGGGTTCCTATAGAAACACTATTAGATGCTGAAACTAAACCTTGTTTTTTAATGGATGACAATTTAGTCTTTTATGAAATAATTGAACGTAAGTTTGAACAACACGGTACGTCAAGGATTTTCCATAGGAAAGATATTCCTATTAAATGGGAAAATAGAGATGCTCGTGGTGAAGATATTGTTTTTTCTAAGAAACTTATGGAATATTTACCATATAAAAAGATAGACCAACCTACTTATATCGTATGTCACGTACCTCAAGGTACGTATAAAAAAGACGTTTAATGATTTCAATTGTAATGATGAGTTATTTGGGTCACTATCCAGGTGCTCGTTCAAATCCAATTCCAAAATTTAATCAAGCTGTTCAATCAGTCGTTGACCAAACTGATATGGATTGGGA